>Ga0100402_1000071_pt1 | contig 128231 bp, 130 predicted proteins | sample CryGeyme20150102_FD_80419 | JGI IMG/M metagenome (GOLD analysis project Ga0100402, IMG submission 80419) | Groundwater microbial communities from Crystal Geyser aquifers in Utah, USA - Crystal Geyser metaG 2015-0102 | ecosystem: Environmental > Aquatic > Deep subsurface > Groundwater | place... | reverse complement strand
CGCAACTCGGCGGTCGAGTCCCAGACCCGCACGGCGACATCCTCGGGCAGGTCCACGCCAAACTCGGCCAGCACGGCGCGCGGTTCGCGCACGGCGCGGGCGCGGTAGGCTGCGGATTTGTACCAGGCGGGCGACATGCCGAGGATCGAGAACGGGTAGCAGGAACACAGCGTGCAGACGACCATGTTGTGGGTGTCATCGGTGTTTTCCACGGCCTTGAGGTGGCCGGTGGCGTTGCCTTCGAACCCAAACTCCCTGATCGCATCGGTGCCATTTTCCAGCAGGCGGGCCTTGAACGCGGGATCGCACCAGGCCCGCGCCACCACCGTCGCACCGCGCATCGGGCCGATATGTTCCGAATAAGCCTCCACCCACGCGTCGATGGTCTCGGGCGCGATCAACCCCTTTTCGACGGCGAGGCTTTCCAGCGTCTTCACCCGCAGCGCCGCGTCGCTGGGCAGGTGGGAGTGAATATGCCGGTGCAGCCCGGCGGCGTGCTTGCTGTCGAATGTGGACATGTCAGCCTCCTGTCCGGGCAAGGGAAGGTGAGGACCGCGGGCCTGTCAAGTCACGTTGCAGCGCACCGGTGCCGGGGCAGGCTCCCCTTGCCGCGCGGGCTATGGTAGGAGGAAAGCCATGAGGGCCTGTCGGGGCCAAGGGATAGCGAGAGGGACAGAGTGCATGGCGCCTTGGACAAGAGCCCTCTTCGCGCTGATCGTTCTGGGGTTGTCGGCCTGCGGTGGGGCCGATCCGCTGCCCTCGGTGCCGGGGGAGCCCCGCGACCCCGCGCAGGCGCAGCTGCATTTCGTCACCGACCGGGCCGAGGCAGATGCGCGCCAGGACATGCTGTTGCTGACCGCGCGGCGCGATCCGGCGATGCATTACGGGGTGGCGGCGCTGCGTGGCACGGCATCCGGGCCAGAAATCGCCCATGCCGAAACCCTGCTGAGCTTTCCGGCCACGCCATTGCCGCTGATCGAGGACGGCGTCGGGTTCCAGACCGACCCGGCGACCGCCGCGCAGTATGACGAGGCCGGGCGCGCGATGCAGGAGACATTGGCCGAAGCCTTGCGCGCCTCCGGGCAGGGGGACATCCTGCTCTATATTCATGGCTACAACAGTAATTTCGTGCATTCTCTGGAAACGCTCGGTGTCTTGTGGGGCGCGACGGGGCGGAATGCGGTGCCGCTTGCCTATAGCTGGCCGGCGGGCAATCCCGGCCTCTTTGGCTATTTCAAGGATCGTGAAAGCGGCGAGTTCACCATCTTTCACCTCAAACAGACGCTGCGCCTGCTGGCAGGCGTGCCGGGGCTCGACCGGATCCATATCATCGCCCATAGCCGGGGGTCCGACGTGGCCGCGACGGCGCTACGCGAACTGGTGATCGAAAGCCGTGCCGCCGGGCGCGATCCGCGCGACGTCTACCGGATCGAGAACCTCATCCTCGCCGCGCCCGATCTCGATTTCTCGGTGGTGCGGCAGCGCCTGATCGCGGAACAGTTCGGAACCGCCTTCGGGCGCATCACCGTCTATATGAACCCCGGCGACGGTGCCCTCGGGCTGGCGCAGGTTCTGATGGCAGGAACGCGGTTCGGACGGCTGTCGTTCGAGCAGTTGGGCGATCGGGAACGGGCCATTTTCCAACAAATCCGGAACGTGCATTTCGTCAATGTCAGCGCCGTCACCGGGGCCTCAAGCCACACCTATTTCAGCGAGAACCCGGAGGTGCTGGAGGACATGGTCGAGATCATCGCAACGGATGCGCTGCCCGATGACCCAAGGCGCAACCTGATCCATGAGGAGGCGAATTTCTGGCGGCTGGTTCTGCCCGAGGATACAGAGCCGCCTTTCGAACGCGATCCCCCATGAGCCACGTTTTCGCTTTACACCCCGGCGCGGGCTGGCAATGACGGGCGAATGAGATACGCCATGCCCCGTGCCCGCCCCGGCCAGGTGGTCGGCCTGCTGGGGGGATCGTTCGATCCGCCCCACCAGGGCCACCTGCATATCAGTCACGAGGCGATCAAGCGCTTTCGGCTGGATCGTCTTTGGTGGCTTGTCAGCCCGGGCAATCCGCTGAAACCAGAGGGGCCGGCACCGCTGACGCGACGCATGGCGGCGGCGCGGGATCTGGCCCGACATCCGCGCGTCGAGGTGACCGATATCGAGGCGCGCCTCGGCACGCGCTACACCGCCGAAACGCTGGGGCGGCTTTTCGTGCTTTATCCGGGGGTGCGCTTCGTCTGGCTGATGGGGGCCGACAACCTTGCCAGCCTGCACCGCTGGCAAAACTGGCAATGGATCATGCGCAACGTGCCTGTCGGGGTGCTGGCGCGACCGGGGCAGCAGATTTCGGCGCGCACCGCCAAGGCCGCGCAGATCTACCGGCCCTGGAAACTGCGCGCGGCGCAGGCGCGGGGGCTGGGCCGGGTGACGCCACCCGCGTGGTGCTTTCTGAACGTGCCAATGGTGGACATCTCGTCCTCCGAGATCCGCGCAAGCGGGCACTGGGTGCGCTGACTTTCGGACTTTTGCGTCCGGGCGATCGAAAGGGTTGAGCGGCGTCGCCACCTGAGGTTTAACTGGGGCGGCGCATAAAGGTTATTTGGGCGAAATGGTTTCAAGACGTGTTTTCCTTGGCGGTGCGCTCGCCGGGCTGGCAAGTGGTGCATGGGCAGGTGCGCCCGTCCGCTCGCTCGTTCCGCTGCGCCGTCCTGACGGGTTTTCCCTACGCACCCTGCCGGGCGCGGCGGACCTGATCGCAGCTGCAAACCTCGGCGGGCAGGTGGGCTGCGTTGTGGCCGATGCCCGCTCGGGCCGCGTGCTGGAGGCGGTGAACCCAGTGCGCGCGCTGCCGCCAGCCTCTGTCGTCAAGGCGCTGACCACGGCCTATGCCTTCGATCATCTCGGCCCCGGATACCGTTTCCGCACTCGGCTGATCGCCGATGGACGGCTGACGGACGGGCGGCTCGACGGTGATCTCTGGCTGGTTGGTGGGGGCGATCCGCTGCTCGACACCGATGCACTCAACGACCTCGCCCGCGACATGGCCGAGGCCGGTCTGCGCGAGATTACGGGGCGCTTTCGTGTTGCGCACGAGGCGCTGCCGCTGATCGCGGCGATCGATCCCGACCAGCCGATGCAGGTCGGCTACAATCCTGCCGTTTCGGGGCTGAACCTCAATTTCAACCGGGTGCATTTCGAATGGCAGCGCGGCACCGATGGCTATGAGATCCACTTGGATGCCCGGTCGCATTCGCTGCGCCCGCCGGTCACCGTGTCGCGGATGCAGGTGGTGGATCGCGGAGCCCCGGTCTACCTTTACGAGGCCACCGAGGAGCGCGAGGAATGGAGTGTTGCGCGCGGTGCTCTCGGCGAAAACGGGGCCCGCTGGCTGCCGGTGCGCAGGCCCCATGCCTACGCCGCAGAGGTGTTCCAGGTGCTGGCCCGGTCGCGTGGCGTGGTGCTGGGTGCCCCGGTTTTCGGGGGCACGCCGCCGGACTCCGGGCTGGTCATGGCCGAACACGTCTCCGACCCGCTGGAGGACGTGCTGCGCGGCATGATGCGCTGGTCCACCAACCTGACCGCCGAGGTGGCGGGGATGCTTGCGACACAGGCCAGCGGGGTGCGGCCTGCGGGGTTGCGTCAGTCGGCCGAGGAGATGAGCCGCTGGTTGCAGGAACGCCACGGGCTACGCCGGCTGTCGTTGGTGGATCATTCCGGTCTGGGCGACGAATCGCGGATCAGTGCCCGGGAAATGGTCCGCGCCCTCGTGGGCAGCGGTGCCAATGGCAACCTGCGGCGGGTGATGAAGGATATCGCGATGCGCGACGATCGGGGCCGCCCGATGGAGGATCATCCGGTGCAGGTCGTGGCCAAGACCGGCACGCTCTATTTCGTTTCGGCCCTCGCCGGGTTCGCGCGGGCGCCCTCGGGCCGAGACCTTGCCTTTGCCATCTTCTGCGGCGACGTGGATCGGCGCACCACGCTCGACCCGGCCGACGAGACCCGTCCGCGTGGCGCGCGCAGCTACAACGCGCGCGCCAAGGCGTTGCAGCAGGCGCTGATAGAACGGTGGGCGGCGGTGCACGCGTGAGGTGATATCACTTCGGGGTGGAGGTCTCTGTAGAGCGTTGGTGCAAGCTGCGCAGCGGCGGGCTGGCGCCTTTTCATTCCGCGCGGGGACTCGACACCCGCCCGTCCGCTCCGTCCGCCCCTGTCGTGGCGATCCGACCGGCTTACAACACCATGTGCCGCGCCCGCGCCCCGCGTTCGATGGCGGCGCCGTGCAGCCGGTCGATATTGAGCTGGTAGCGCACTTCTTGCAGCATTTGCAGTTCGGTCTGGCGCAACAGGCCATCCGCCGCGGCAACGTCGCAGGCAAGCGCGTAGGCGGTTTCATAAAGCCGTTCGGGCAATGCATCGAGGACAAGGCCGAACAGCGCATCGAGACCGTCTTCCTCCTCGAACAGGTCAAACACGATCCGCGCCATGACACCAAGGCGGTCGGCATCGTAACCGGCGAAGACCGGCAAGTGATTCACGATCCGCTCGATGGTCACAAGCTCTGACGTGCGGATGCTTTCGTCCGACGCGGAAACGGCGATCATCAGCGCGACCAGCGCGTCCTGCGGCGAGAGGGATGTCTGTTCGGTCACGACGATGGCCTTTCGAGAGGGTTCGACCCCGGTATTTATTGACCCCGGCAGCGCGGAGCAATAGGGCCTTTCGCACGCGCGTCACGGGGTCGCGCGCGGGACGATGAAAGTGGAAACAGGATATGTCGGATCTTCGTGACGTTGCAATGAGCTCCAAGGCGTGGCCGTTCGAGGAAGCGCGCCGGATGCTGAAGCGTTATGAAAAAGGGCCGCCGGAAAAGGGCCATGTCCTCTTCGAGACCGGCTACGGGCCCTCGGGACTGCCCCATATCGGCACCTTCGGCGAGGTCCTGCGCACCACCATGATCCGCCGCGCCTTCGAGGTGATCAGCGACATCCCCACGCGGCTGATCTGCTTTTCCGACGACATGGACGGGATGCGCAAGGTGCCCGGCAACGTTCCCGGCCGCGAGGCGTTGCAGGAGCACCTGCAAAAGCCGCTGACCAGCGTGCCCGACCCGTTCGGCACGCATGACAGTTTCGGCGCGCATAACAACGCCATGCTGCGCCGCTTCCTCGATACGTTCGGGTTCCGGTACGAATTCGTCTCGGCCACCGAGTTCTACAAGTCGGGCCAGTTCGACGCGGTGCTGCTGCGCGCCGTGGAACGCTATGACGACATCATGAAGGTGATGCTGAAGAGCCTGCGCGAGGAACGCCGACAGACCTATTCCATCTTCCTGCCGATCCATCCCGAAACGGGCCGCGTCCTCTATGTTCCGATGAAGCATGTCGACGCGAAAGAGGGCACCGTCACCTTCGACGACGAGGCCGGGCGCGAATGGACGCTGCCAGTGACGGGGGGGAACGTGAAGCTGCAATGGAAGCCCGATTTCGGCGCAAGGTGGGCTGCGCTCGGCGTCGATTTCGAGATGTATGGCAAGGATCATTCCACCAACACGCCGATCTACGATTCGATCTGCCGCGTCCTTGGGGCCCGCCCGCCGGAACATTTCACCTACGAGCTGTTCCTCGACGACCAGGGGCAGAAGATTTCCAAGTCCTCGGGCAACGGGATCTCGATCGACGAATGGCTGAGCTACGCCTCGACCGAGAGCTTGAGCTACTTCATGTATCTCAAGCCCAAGACCGCCAAGCGGATGCATTTCGACGTGATCCCGAAGGCGGTGGACGAGTATCACCAACAGTTGCGCGCCTACGCCACGCAGGACGCGGCGGCGCGGCTGGCCAACCCGGTCTACCACATCCACGAAGGCGACGTGCCCGAAAGCACGATGGTCGTCTCCTTTGCCATGCTGCTCAACCTTGCCAGCGTATCGGGAGCCGAGGCGAAGGAAAAATTGTGGGGTTTCATAGGACGTTACGCGCCCGATGCCGGCCCGGAAACGAACCCGGATCTTGACCAGGCAGCGGGCTTCGCGATCCGCTACTACAACGATTTCGTCAAGCCCACCCGTGCCTTCCGGCTGCCCGACGGGCGCGAACAGGCGGCGATGGAGGAGTTGCTGATCTGCCTTGCCGACGGCGACAAGGCGCTTGACGTGATCGCGCGCAAGAACGCCGAGGCGGGGCGGGACGAGCCGCTGCCAGAGGTCGACTGGCAGGACGAGGAATTCCTGCAATCCATCGTTTTTGCCATCGGCCGCACGCACGGGTTCGAGCCGTTGCGCGACTGGTTCAAGGCGCTCTACGAGGTTTGCCTCGGTGCGTCGCAGGGGCCGCGTTTCGGCGGCTTCATCGCGCTTTACGGCATCGACGAGACCAAGGCCCTGATCCGCGATGCGCTCGACGGCAAACTGGCCGGCTGACGGCCGAAAAACAGGGGGGTGCCCCCCCATACATACGCGATGCGCGCACAAAGGGGCGTTGGTGCAGCGGATGTTGTGCGCCAAGGCGCAAGCCGCGCCGCGAAGATTTGACCGCCTCCGCCCCGGTGCTAGCTTACCCCAACAGGGACGGGACATCGGCAGGAGGCTGACAATGCGCGTATTCCTTTTCATCCTGTGTCTGGCACTGGCCCCGCTCGGCGCGGCGGCGCAGGAGCGGCTCGACCCGAACCCGGAGATCCGGGGCGTCATCCAGAACCAGCTCGACGCGTTTTCCACCGGCAACGTCCTTACCGCGTGGACCTTCGCCAGCCCGACCATTCAGGACATGTTCGGTGACGCGATGACGTTCGGCACCATGGTCGAACGCGGCTACCCGATGGTCTGGCAGCCCGGCGAGACCACCTTCCTTGGCCTGCGGCAAGAGGGCGGGCGGCTGCTGCAACGGGTGCAGATCGTTGACCCGTCAGGGCGGCTGCATCTGCTTGACTACGACATGGTCTCTTCCGACGGCGCGTGGCGGATCGCCGGCGTGACGGTGCTGCGCGGGCAGGGGGTGGGGGCTTAACCGCTTCTTAACCCCGATGCGCTAGAACCGGGGACTGACCGGGCCGATAGTCTGCCCGGCCCATTCCACAACATTTGTGAACAATCGAGGCACCCCTCGGGCCAACGCGCGCCCGCAGGGGTCAAACGCATGGGCTGTTGTCGCGCGTCCCTGCGTCAGCGAAAGGGGTTTGACATGAACCAAGTGATCACCGACGGGCTGAACCTGATGCCGCCGGCCTTCTCGGAGGGGCTGGGGGACTGGTCGCGTGCGGACGGCACGCCGGGCACCGACACATGGGCCACGGCGCCCAATGCGGCCATCGTCACCGCCGACCAGGATTTCGGCACTTGCCTTGAACTCCTGAAAACCGAGAGCACGACGCGCCTGCGCTACATGGGGGAGACGCCGGTTCTGCCGGGTCTTTACCTGCGGGTCTCGGCGCGGGTGAAGGCCCTGTCGGGCACACTGCCGGGCGTGCGGGTCGCGGGATGGGCCGGACGGGCCAACAACAGCCATGTGGCTGGCGTCGTCGAGACAGGGCCCACGACCAGCCTGACCACCTATGGCGAGGTTGTCACCGTTTCGGCGATCATCGGGGTGGGCGCGCGCGGTGGTGTCGATATGGCGTGGGGGGACGAGGCCGCCTATGGCCATTTCGGGCTGGACCTGACGGGGGGCAACAACGGCACGATCCGCATTGAGTCGATCAGGGTCGAGGATATCACCCATGTCTTTTACCGAAAGTTGATGGACTGGGTCGATGTGAAGGATTTCGGCGCCGTGGGCGATGGCGTGGCCGACGATATAGAAGCCTTCACCGCCGCCGATGCCGCCGCGGCAGGGCGCGAATTGCTGGTCAGCGAAGGCACCTACCGGATCGGGGCAAACCTGACCATCCAGTCGCCGGTGCGCTTTCAGGGGCAATTGGTGATGGCCGATCACGTGCGGTTGGTGCTGGCCGAAAATTTCGACCTGCCAAGCTATTCCGACGCGTTCGGCGGCGATGACGTGCAAGGGTTTCGCAAGGCGTTCCAGGCGATGCTGAACCACGGCGACCACGAAAGTTTCGACATGAAGGGGCGGCGCATCCTGCTGGATGGACCCATCGACATGGCGGCGGCGGTCGGCAACGTGGTCAGCTATGCCAACCGCCGGGTCATTCGCAACGGGCAGTTTTCCTGCGTCAGCGGGCCGGGCTGGGCTGATACCGTCCTGACCCGCGGCGCAACATGGTCGGCGTCCAGCCCGCGCCGGCTCGAAAACGTGACCAATGCGGGCAGCATTGCGGTGGGGTCACTGGTGACGGCGGCGCAGGGCGTCGGACGCGAGGTCTATGTGCGCGCGGTCAATGCGGCGCAGAACAGGGTGTTCCTGTCGGCGCCGCTATCGGTGCCGCCGTCGAACCAGAGCTACACCTTCACCCGGTTCAAGTATGCGCTCGATTTCATCGGTTTCGAGAACCTTCAGCGCTTCGTCATCGAGGATGTGGAATTTCTCTGTGCCGGGGCGGGCAGCGCGGTGATGCTGCCGCTTGGCGGGCTGGCCTTCCATTTCAAGGATTGCTTCTTCACAGGCCCCAAGGATCGCGGCATCAGCTCGGCCGATACCGGCTGCGCGGGGATGCAGATCGACCGCTGCCAGTTCCTGTCGAACGAGCAGGCGCTACGGGTGCAGGACCGCACCACGATCGGCTTCAACGCCAATTCCAACGACTTGAAAGTGCGCGACAACCGGGCGGTGCGGTTCCGGCATTTCGGTGTCTTCGGGGGCAGCGGCAACCTGATCACCGGCAACCATTGGTTCCAGGGCGACGCGGAACCCAATGGCCAGATCAGCGCCGGGATCGTGCTGAGCAATACCAACGTCAAGTCCACGATCTTCGGAAATTACATCGACAACAGCTATATCGAGTGGGGTAACGAACACGATGCCGCGCCGGAACTGGCCGGGGAGTTCTCCTTCGGGGGGCTGACGATCAACGGCAATATCTTCACCGCCAACGGTATTGCCAACTGGTCGAACTTCATCGTGATCCGGCCTTACGGGCCGGGCCATTACATCAACGGGCTGTCGATTGCCGACAATGTCTTCAAGCATATCAACGGCGCTCCGCTGGAGGCGGTCGACGGGGTGGACGATTCCATCGCGCCGCTGGATGGCAGCCGCACCGCCAATTTCCTGATGACCGGCAATGTCTATCACGGGATCATCAAGAACACCCAGAACCCGGTGACGGTGAAGGTGACGGAGAACAGCGATCTCAACGTTTGGGAGGCGGACCTGCGCGACTGGTTGCCGTTCGAAACAGAGGCGCGCGTTGCGGTGTCGGTGCTGCCAGAGGGCGCGGTGCGCTCGCCCGCGAACGTCGCGGTGTTCACCGCGCCCTACGCCACGACGCGCCACGGAGTCGGGCGCGGGTCGATCCGGCTCAACTGGTCGCAGCCGGTGCATGGCAGCGTGCAACTGACGGCGCGCTGCGACACGGTGTAGGGGATCAGCCGGCGGCCCCGCCCTGCTGCGCGCGGGCCGCCGGTGTCTGGCCATCGGGGCGGCGGTATTCCACCAATTGTGCCCAGGAATTCGGGTCCAGCAGCACCCAGCTTGCGGCGTCGACCGTGTAGCCGTAGGTGACCGGTTCCTCCGTCGGCAGAACGAATGTCACCCGCGCGCCGTCGGTTTCCAGCCGGCCGCGGTATTCGCGGGCCCAGAGCGTCGAGTCCTCGCCCCGCAGCACCCAGATGCCTGTCGTGCGTTCGCCGTCCGACCAACGTTGCAGGTAGCTGCCATCGGCCCGGAACAGCCATTCGTCGCCATGATCCCGATCGCGCCATGCCCCAAGCGGCGCGTCGCCCTCGCCGCCGATCCGGTCCAGCCGGGTGCGACCCCAGATCATGGATGCGCCACCCGGTGCGACGCTCAGCGGTCCTGCCGGCTCGGCGATGTGATAACTGCCGTCCGGTTCGATCTCGTAGGTGGTCGCCTCACCGGGGATGATCCAGATACCGGGGAGGTCGGGGTCGATCGTCGGATCGGTCATGTGCCAGCCCTTTGCCGGTTCGTGTCCCTCTGGTTGTTGCACAGTTAACGTTGGTCTGGCAACAAAACCTGTCTTTTTAGATAAGTCCCAGATCGTCGGGCGTCAGGTGGAACGCCTTGCCGAAGCCCCCATTGAGGTGCGCGCCCGAAACCGTCAGGCGGTAGACCCGGAAATCGCTGAAATCGAAATAGAGCGCCGCCTTGGGGTGCTGCGACAGGTAGAGCGGTTTCAACGCCTTCTTCGAGGTGGCCTCGGCGGTGCAGTGCAAGGTCAGGCGCGGGTGGATCAGTGGGTCACCGCGCAGGCCGGGTTCGCCGACCAGAAGCGAACAGGCCGGATTGCGCGCGATGGCCTGCGTATGCAGGGACAGGTCGGACATCAGCGAAACGGGATGGCCCGCCGCGTCGGTGGCGACGGACACGCGCGAAACCATCGGGGCGCCGGTGTCCGGGCAGATCACGCCAAGCGCGCCGAACCGCGCATTGCGCAGGAGGTGCAGCGCGAGGCCGCGCGCCTCTTCATCGGTTTCCCGGAACAGTCGTTGCTGTGTTGACATTGCACCCCCCGGCAAAGGGGATAGCACCGCCACGCGGACCGGCAAACATGGCTAAAAGTCAGAACCGGTGCCAGATCCCAAGCTCCAGCCCGTATTCCTCCTGCACGGCGAATGTCGCGCGCAGCCCAAGCTCGACGTTTGTGCGGTCGCCGACGCGAAAGACAAGCGACGGGTTTACCCCGTAGGCGATGTCATTGCCCGGCCAGTCCTCTGCGAGCAGTTGCAGCATCAGGGCATGGCCGCCTGCGATGGACAGCCCGAGTGTCGCCTCGGCCTTCCAGCGCAGGGTGTCGAGGGTCGTGTCCTGCACCGCAACGGCATCGAGCGCGATCCAGCCCTCCAGTCTGTCATGCCCCGTCCAGCCGATCCAGGTTGGCGCATCGCGCGCAAAGCCATGACCGATCGACAGCCCGGTGCGCAAAAGATCGCGCTCACCAAGCTGGTCAACCTCGCGCCGCCCCGCCCCGAGATCGAGCGCCACCTGCCAGCGGGCCTCGGGCGGCGTCAGCGTGTAGCGCAGGAAGGCCATCGCCTCGCGGGTGAATTCGCCTTGCCCGTAATCCGCGCCGAGGGTCAGGCGGTGGCCAAGCCCGACCTCAAGGTAGACGGAATCGTAGCGGTCGAGGTCTGTCAAGCCACCGGCAAGCGCCTCGGGGCTGCCTTGCAGGTTGGAGGAGAAGGACAGGAACACCTCGCCCGGTGCGCGTGCCCACGCCCCGGCCTCTGCGCCGGTGCTGATCAGGCAACCGAAAAGACACGGCAGCAAATGGGAAAGAAAGCATCGCATGGCATGGAAAGCGTCGCGCAGAGTGGTTAACAGATGGTGAACGCCCGCTGAGGGCAACAGGCGGGGCGCTGCGCGTGGCAGATGACAGGATGAAAGTGGTGCTTGTCGCGCCCGAGATTCCCGGCAACACCGGCACGATCGGGCGCAGCTGCGTGGCGCTGGATCTGGACCTGATCCTGATCAAGCCCTACGGTTTCTCGATCGACGACAAGGCGGTGCGCCGGGCCGGGCTGGACTACTGGCAGCATGTGCGGCTAAGCGAATACGACAGCTGGGCCACCTTCATGGCCGCCCGGCAACCGAGGCGCGAAAAGCTGTTCTTTTTTGAGGAGCACGGCGCGCGCAGTGTCTATGACCCGGATTACCCGACCGATTCCTACCTTGTTTTCGGGAGGGAAACCAAGGGATTGCCGCCGGATATCCTTGCCGGCCACGAAGATCGCACCTTTCACTTGCCGATGCGAAGCCCGCATATCCGCTCGCTCAACCTGGCCAATGCGGCAACGGCGGTGGTCTACCAGGCGCTGCGGGCGCAGTTTACCGGCGGCTGTCGACGATGACAAAACCTGCCGTGAAAAGAGCGTCTTTCCTCCTTATCCCGGCCCCAACGCGGGGCTATGCACAAAGATGACCCTGGGGGGTCGTTCTGCCCCGGACGGGCCGCATCGACGAAGGTGCGGCCCGTTTGCCGTCTGGCGGCACTGCGCGCAGCTTGTTAGGCTGACCTTTCAACGAAGGAGCAAGCCATGCCGACAATCACCAAGGGCGCCAGCTATCAGACCGTCATTACCACGTTCGAGACCACGCCGGGCACCTGTCAGGATCTGCTGGATGCCCTGACCGACGCATACGCGGCGTTCATTTCGCGCCAGCCCGGCTTCATCGCGGCTGGGTTGCACGTGAACGACGCGCAGACGCGGGTGGCGAGTTACTCGCAATGGGAAAAGCGCGAGGATTTTCAGGCCATGTTGCGCAGCGATGAAATGCGCCGTCGCAACCGCGCCATAAACGAGCTGTGCAAGACCTTTGAGCCGGTGATGTATGACGTCACGGAGAGCTTCAATTGAAGCAGGACGAAGACGCATTGAGCGAAGAGTTGCGTCTGCTGCGCAAGGACGTGCACCAGATCACCGAGCACCGGCTGTTTACCTCGCAAAGCACGATTGGCAAAATCCTTGCCACCAGTTTCGGGCGCGGACTGGCGTTCGGGCTGGGGTCGGTGATCGGGGCGTCGTTCCTCGTGTCGGTGGTGGTCTTTGCGCTCAGCCAGATTGATTTCGTCCCGGTGCTGGGCGAGTGGGCGGCGCGAATCGCCGAACAGATCCAGACCGGGCAGGAATAGGGGCAGGAACAGGGGCGGAAATCGTGCCGATTTCCGCAGTGCTTCGTTGCCGGTCGTGCACCTTTCAGCCGGCCCGTTTCCGGGCATGGTCCAGATTGCCGCGTGCCGTCAGAATTGCCTTCGACGGGCTTGGCATTCTCGTGTGTCACAACGGGCTTGGGGGTATCCCTCGCGCCTTGGTGCGGGCGGGGAAAGCTGGAGGCTGAAACCTGGAATTTCCGGCGTCAAGAACCGAAGACTGCCCTATCCCAACAGGTTACGCCACCCGCACCATCCGTGCCGAATACATCGGGTCAGCTGCCCCGGTAGGTGCTGTAGCCAAACGGCGACAGCAACAAGGGCACATGGTAGTGCGCCTCTCGCGACATGCCGAAGCGGATCGGGATCACGTCGAGGAAGCGGGGCGCCTCTGGCGGGATGCCGACGCTGTCAAGATATGCCCCGGCGTGGAAGATCAGCTCATAGGTGCCGGTCTCGAACCGATCCGCCGGAAGGATCTGCCCATCCGTTCGACCATCGGCATTCGTCACCGTCGCGGCGACATGCGTCCGCCTGTCCCCGTCGATCCGGTAAAGCTCGATCCGCAGCCCTTCTGCCGGGCAGCCGCGCGCCGTGTCGAGAACGTGGGTCGTCAGATAGCCGGTCGTCATGCGCGGTCACTCCTGTTGCTGTGTGCCGTCTTAGGCCGGATGCGCCCCTGGACGCAAACCGGACAAGCCGAAGGCAGCTTTCAGGATTTTTTGTAAATTGAGCGATACTTTTCGGTTTAACGATAGATGAAACGAGAAAGAGGTGACAGGTGAAACGCTACCCGCGCAACATGTCAGGTTACGCCGCAACGCCGCCGGATGCAGCCTGGCCGAACAACGCGAAGATCGCGGTGCAGATCGTGCTGAATTACGAGGAGGGCGGCGAAAACTGTATCCTGCACGGCGATGCCGCCTCGGAAGGGTTCCTGTCGGAAATCACCAATGCGCAGCCATGGCCGGGGCAGCGTCACTGGAACATGGAATCGATCTATGAATATGGCGCGCGGGCCGGGTTCTGGCGGGTGCATCGCCTGCTGAAAGACACGCCCGTCACGGTCTACGGCGTTGCAACGGCACTGGCGCGCGCGCCCGAACAGGTCGCCGCGATGCAGGCGGCGGGGTGGGAGATCGCCAGCCACGGGCTGAAATGGATCGAGCACAAGGATATGGACCGCGAGGCGGAGCGCAGCCAGATCCGCGAGGCGATCCGCCTGCACACCGAGGTGACGGGCACCCCCCCGCGCGGCTGGTATACCGGGCGCTGTTCGATGAACACGGTCGATCTTGCGGCCGAGGAGGGCAACCTTGCCTACATTGCCGACAGCTACGCCGACGATTTGCCCTACTGGGTGCGGGCCGGCGGCAAGGATCAACTGATCGTGCCCTATACGATGGATTGCAACGACATGCGCTTTGCAATCCAGGCGGGCTTTACCGATGGGCGGCAGTTCGAGGGCTACCTGAAAGACAGTTTCGACACGCTTTACGCCGAAGGGCAGGCCGGATCGCCGAAGATGCTGTCGATCGGTCTGCACTGTCGCCTGACCGGGCGGCCGGGGCGCGCCGCCGCGCTGAAGCGGGTTCTGGAATATTTCCGCAGCCACGCGGACGTCTGGTTCACAACCCGCGCGGCGATTGCCGATCACTGGGCGGCGAGGCATCCGCCCGAAGCGGGCCCGCGCCCGTCCGAAATGGACCGGGCGGCATTCGTCGCTCAATTCGGCGGCGTTTTTGAGCACAGCCCATGGATCGCGGAAGCTGCCTTCGATCTGGAGCTTGGGCCAACGCATGACACCGCGACCGGGGTGCACAGCGCCCTTGCCCGCGTCTTTCGCAGCGCCAGCGAGGAGGCGCGGCTTGGCGTCCTGACCGCGCACCCGGACCTTGCCGGCAAACTGTCGGCGGCCAAGCGCCTGACGGCGGAGTCGACGGCGGAGCAGGCCAGTGCCGGGCTCGATGCATTGACCGACGCGGAACGCGCGCGCTTCACCACGCTGAACGATGCCTATAGCGCGAGGTTCGGCTTTCCCTTCATCATCGCGGTGCGCGATCACGACACGGCCTCGATCATGGCGGCCTTCGAGCGCCGCCTGCAAAACGACCGCGACACCGAGTTTGCGGAGGCCTGCCGGCAGGTCGAACGCATCGCCGCGCTGCGCCTTGCCGAGAAGCTGGGCAGATGACTCTGCGGCTGCATGCGCACCCGCTGACCGCCGAGGTGTTCGCGCCCTTCGGCGACGTGCTGGAGGCCGAAGGCGCGCCCGACAAGCTGATCAACCAGGGGCTTTGCGGGCGGTATCACGACCGCGCGCGGCTGGATTTCGACGGTGGGCGCGCCGGGCTCAGCCTGTTCAAGGCCGAACTGCGCCGGTTGCCCTACCGGCTGGAGATGATGGAGCGCCACCCGCTCGGATCGCAGGCTTTCATCCCGATGTCGGATGACGCATTCGTCGTGATTGTCGCACAAGATGCGGGCAATCGCCCCGACACGCCGCTCGCCTTCCTCACCCGGCCGGGACAGGCGGTCAATTTTCACAGGAATACATGGCACGGGGTTCTGACACCGATCAGCGGCAGCGGCCTCTTCGCCGTCATCGACCGGATCGGCCCCGGTGAGAACCTGCAGGAACACTGGTTCGGCACACCCTGCGAGGTCGTGGCGGACTGACCCGAAAGGGTCGTCATCCAGGAAACGGCCCGCCCAACGAGACTCAGCAAGGAGAGATCCATGACAGACAGTTCCATCGGAACGCCGCAACAGCTGCGCGACCCGAATTACACCCCGCCGCTCGTCAAGGCGGTGCCGCTCGGCATTCAGCATGTCCTGGCGATGTTCGTCTCCAACGTCACGCCCGCGATCATCGTCTGCGGCGCGGCCGGGTTTGGCTTCGGCTCCAACTCGCCCGACTTCCCGCAGATGATCTACATGATCCAGATGTCGATGTTCTTTGCCGGCGTCGCCACCCTGATCCAGACCATCGGCATCGGTCCGGTTGGCGCGCGCCTGCCGGTCGTGCAGGGCACCTCGTTTGCCTTCATCCCGATCATGATCCCGCTGGTCGCCGGGCAGGGTGTGGAGGCCATCGCGGTGCTGATGGGCGGCATCCTCGTGGGCGGGCTGTTTCACGCCACGCTTGGCCTCTTCATCGGCAAGATCCGCTTTGCGCTGCCGCCACTGGTGACCGGCCTCGTGGTGATGATGATCGGCTTGGCGCTGGTCAAGGTCGGCATCCAGTACGCCGCCGGCGGCGTGCCCGCCATTGGAACCGAGGATTACGGCAGCCTCCAGAACTGGACGGTAGCAGGGGTGGTCATCATCGTCACGCTGGCGCTGAAATTCTTCACGCGCGGGATGCTGTCGGTCTCGGCGGTGCTGCTCGGGCTGATCGCGGGCTATGTCGTCGCCTATGCCATGGGCATGGTCAGCTTCGGCAACGTCGCTACGGCCGCCCCCTTCGCCCTGCCCGACCCGCTGCATTTCGGGATGGAGTTCAGCATCGCCGCCATCATCGGCTTTTGCCTGATGAGCTTCGTCTCGGCGGTGGAAACCGTGGGCGACGTCAGCGGCATCACCAAGGGCGGCGCCGGGCGCGAGGCGACCGACACCGAGATTCAGGGTGCAACCTTCGCGGACGGGCTCGGCACCGCGGTCTCCGGTCTCTTCGGGGCGCTGCCCAACACCTCGTTCAGCCAGAACGTGGGCCTTATCGCCATGACCGGCGTGATGAGCCGCCATGTCGTCACCATCGGCGCGCTGTTCCTGATCCTCGCCGGGCTGGTGCCCAAGGTGGGCGCGGTGATCTCGACGGTGCCGATCGAGGTGCTGGGCGGCGGCGTGATCGTGATGTTCGGTATGGTCGTGGCGGCCGGTATCTCGATGCTGTCGGACGTGACGTGGAACCGGCGCAACATGGTGATCTTCGCAATCGCCCTGTCGCTCGGGCTTGGCCTGCAACTGGAACCCGGCGCGCTGCAACACCTGCCTGACACACTGAAGGTGTTGGCGACCTCGGGCATCCTGCCCGCCGCGCTGATCGCCATCGTGCTGAACCTGGCTCTGCCGCAGGAGCTGTCTGCCGAATCGACGGAGGACGTGTCGGGTGGCATGTCCGGTCACGGCGACGGGTCGTTCCAGAAAAGCGACCGCTGAGGCGTGCTGCCCCCCCCCGGCCGCTTTCGGGCCGGGGGGGGGGCGCGCCGTCGAAGAATTCATTGACCGACAGAATGCAGGCCGGGCGAGATCCCGGACAGCGGTCTCTTGCTCAGTCGGATGCGCCGGGTCCGTTTTTCAGCCCAAGGTCGGCAGCGGCGACATTCAGTAGCGATGCCATGGATGAACTCGCCCGGTCGGCATCGCGCAGCCGGATCGCTTCGAAGACGTCGTTGTGGGACGTGAGTGTCGCATCATGGCCCTGCGCCAGAGAGGTCGAGAGCCGGAAGGCCATCCGCAGGGCGGCCTCGATGATGATCTCGAATTCGCGCAGGACGAGGTTGCCCGACGCGGCCAGTATGGCTTCGTGGAAGGCGACGTCGGCGGTGACGCAGGCATCTATGTCGCCGGGCAAGGCACCGGACATGGCATGCAGGGCGGCCTCCATCCGGGACAGGTCAAACGCCCGTGCCCGCTGTGCAGCCAGCGCCGCCGCCGCCGGTTCCACGATCCGGCGCGCTTCCAGCAGGTCGGCGAGGAATTTCCGGTCGGGCCGCAGATCCAGCGTCCATCGCACGACATCGGGGTCGAGCCGGCGCCAGGTGTCGCGGTCGGTGACGCGTGCGCCGGTGCGGCTTCTGATTTCCAGCATGCCCTTGTCAACCAGCACACGCATCGCTTCGCGGACAGATGAGCGTCCGACGCTCAACTGCTGGCCGAGCACCGCCTCGGTTGGCAGGATGTCCCCCGGCCCATAGCGTCCCGACACGACGTCACGCGCCACGGTATCCACGACCATCCGATAGACGCTGCGTCCGGTCCCGCGCTGTCCGTTTTCGGCTGCCGCTTTCGTAGACGGGACAAGGACGGTTTCTGCCTCTGGCTTTTCGCCCAAGATACCTCCTATCCTGCAGATCGGGTCTCGGGGAGGCCCGGCACATCCGTCTCCAGGGACAACAATGACCCGGCGAGCGGCTGCGCGGCAAGGGCTTCGCCCTTCAGATCCCATATAGCCGTTGTCACGAAAAGTGTTTTCAGCTCCGGCCCGCCGAAGATGCAGCTTGTCGGCTTCTGAACGCGCAGGTCCACGATGCGGTCCACGGTGCCGTCGGGCGCGTAACGCACCAACCGCCAGCCATCCCACTGCGCGTTCCACAGGACTCCCTCGGCATCGACGGTCGCCCCGTCGGGCTGGCCGGGCTGGTCGCGGGTGTGCGCAAAGAGCTGACGGCCCGCGATCGCGCCGGTGGCGTAAAGCCAGCGGCCGACGACGGTCCGCCGGGTCAGCACATAGAGCGCCGCAGCGAGGGCCGGCCAGATCAGCGTCGGCGCCGGGATGCCGAAGACCCGCCCGGTGCCGATCACCTCGACGGCTTCCGCCGCTTCACCGCGCGGGGCGCCGCCGGTGTAGACCAGCGCTGCACCGAACAGGACGGCGTTCATTCCGAGGGACGCCACCAGCGGCGTGATGCCGATCAACACGACAAGGAGTCCGTTCATCAGCCCGACGAGAACCGCAAGCGCCAGGCAGATGCTCAGCGCCACCGCGATGGTCTCGGCCTGACCCAGCATGAGGCTGGTCGCCACGATGTTGGTCAGGGTGATCATGCCCGCCTGGCTGAGGTCGATGCCGCCGGTGAGGATCACGATCACCTGGCCCAATGCCACCACCCCGAGGAAGGCCGCCACTTGCAGGATGTTGAGCACCTGGCCGACCTGGAACATGGATGGTGAGATCAGCCCCGAGATCACATAAAGCAAGGCCACCGCGATCCACACCGCCCTCAGCGCGCGAAGCCCGCGCCCGGCGGCGGCAAGAGATCCGGCGCCGGTCACCAGTCCACTACGGTGCCGTCGGCCAGCACCGCCCGCGTGGCTTGCTGCACGTCCGGTTCGAATGGGTGGCGGGCGCAGGCGGCCTCGTTCACCTCGACGCCGAGGCCGGGCGCCAGTGGCACCTGCCAGGCGCCGCCGATCCGCTGCACCGGGCTGTCGACCACTTCGTCATACCATGGCACGGCGCCCGACATTTCCTCCTGGATTACGAAGTTCGGTGCGACCACGTCGAAATGCAGCGCCGCCGCAGAGGCGATCGGTCCCAGTGGATTGTGCGGCGCGATCCCGATGCCCGCGGTTTCGCACATCGTGGCAATCTTGCGGGCCTCGGCCATGCCGCCAGTGTGGCAGATGTCGGGCTGCGCCACGTGGAAGGCGCGGCAGGCGATGTGGGGGGCAAATTCCGACCGGCCAATCAGCCGTTCTCCCGCTGCGACGGGAAAGGGTGCAGGGATCGCTTCGAGGTGATGCGACAGATCACCCGAGGCAGTCAGGAAGGGGGGGGCTTGCGATATACGTCGCCACAATCGCCGGGGATGAGCGTGCTCGACAACCTGCTGCTGGCCCCCACCGCACAGGTCGGGGAAACGGTGTCGGGCGCGCTCTTTCGCCGCCGCCGCATGGCTGAACAGGAACGCGCCCTGCGCGCGAAGGCAGAGGACATCCTCGATTTTGTCACCCTGTCCCACCTTGTCGATCATCCTGCTGGCAAGATTTCCGGCGGGCAGATGAAACTGCTGGAACCGGGCCGCGCGCTGATGGGCGATCCTTCGGTGATCCTGCTGGACGAGCCCCCTGCCGGCCTGTCGCCGAAGATCGCGGGCGAGGTGCTGGACCTGGCGCGCCGCCTGACCGAACAGGGTGTGACCGTTCTGCTGGTCGAACAGACCGTGAAACAGGCGCTGCGCGTGGCCGATCACTGTTACATCCTCGCCGAAGGGCGCAACCAGATCGACGGGCCCGCCGCGCAGATCGCGTCCGACCCGGTGGTCGGTGAAATCTATCTTGGCGGCAAGCGGATGGAGGCGTCATGTTCCAGAGCGTTCTCGACGGCATTCTCACTGGCGCGATCCGGCTGATCCTGATCAAGGCCGACCAGGTCTTCGTTCTGGTGCTGGCCCTTGTGCTGATGCTGGCGCTGCACCTTGTCCTGACCCGCACCACCTTCGGTTTCGCCCTGCGCGCGGTGGCCGAGACCCCGGCGCTGGCACAGGTTGCAGGCGTGCGGCTGTCGACCGTCATCGCCGCCGTCTGGATCATCGCGGGCAGCCTGTCGGCGGCGGCGGGCACGCTTTATGCGCTGACAAACCAGCTTAACCCGATGATCGGGCCGGTGTTTCTGCTGCCGGTCTTCGCGGCAACCATCGTCGGCGGCATCGGCATCGGCAGCGTCTACGGCGCGGTGCTTGGTGGGTTCATCGTTGAAATCGCTTCCGGCCTCGCCCTGTTGGTGCTGCCCTCGGGCTATGCACCGGCGATGCCGTTTCTGATTATTCTGGCGGTGCTGAAGGTCCGTCCACAGGGCCTGTTCGGGGAGGAGCAGAGATGATCGGAGGGCTTTCCTCCCTGACCTTCTTTCTGACCATGGCCGGGATCCTGGCCATCATCACCCTCGGTCTGAACCTGCAATGGGGCTATACCGGGCCTGTCCAACAGCTTTGACGCGGCGGCGATCGCTCTGTTGGCCTGCTACGCCGCGACCGGCGCGGTGACCTTCGATGCCAATGGCGACGTGTCGGCCCCGGCCGTGTCCTGGGTCTTCGATGACAACGGCATTTCCGAACAGCGCTACATTTCGCTGGAAGATGTGTCTGCCTAGATGGAGTCGGTGAACTGAGACCGGCCTGTCCCTGCCCCATGTGGAAAGGGCAGGGCCTTGCAATTGACCATGCCACGCGAACGCATCCCCATCGCCGTTATCGGAAGTGGCCGGATCGGAGCGCAGGTTATCGAAGGGCTGGCGTGCACCGCATTGCGGCGCGGTTTACGATGCCGGGCCAGATCATGCGAACGGATGTTCGCTTCGACAGACCCGGACCCCACCCCGTCGCTTCGGCGATCCTGGCAGCCCTCGCGCAACGGACCCGTCCCATTTCACTTGGCTGACGTCGACGTGCCGTTCCATCGAGACAATCGACACACCTGTTTCGATGAGGCTGACAACGCCAGCGTTTTCAGAGCGTATGAGGGTAAGATCGCCAAGCTGGAGCGGGAGAAGCTGCTGCTGACCGAAAAAGCGGCTCAAATCGTGCCGCCGAAGGGGAGGCTGGAGGCGTTTCTCGACCACGCCCTGACGTTCCTCGGAAATCCTCGGAAACTCTATGAAAACGGCGGCTTTGCGTTCGACCGCACGGTGCTGAAACCGGCTTTCGCAGAGCCTCTGCGATACAGCCGCGACAATGGTTATCGAACAGCTAAAATCATCTAACCGTTCAAGGTGTTAGCGGATTTTTCAACACAAAAGTGCGGGATGGTGGAGCCTAGGGGGATCGAACCCCTGACCTCTTGCATGCCATGCAAGCGCTCTCCCAGCTGAGCTAAGGCCCCGAACGCCAACTTCGTGACGGTCCAAGCGGTTTATGAAACGGGGCCGGCATGTTCAAGCGAAAAAGCGGACCCGCAACGCGAAAATTCCGCTGCCGTATCGCTGTCGATCCCCGCCAGGCTGGCAGCGAAAAACGGGCACTGGCGATGCCCGTTCACTCAGTTTCCAAGACCTGACCGGGCGATCAGGTGTCGTCGTCATCCGAGGCGACGTCCTTGAGATCGTCGAGAGGGACGGTATCCTCCTCCTCGTCGTCTTCCAGCAGGTCATCGTCCAGCTCGATGTCGTTGTCGTCATCGTCCAGCAGCGCATCGTCGCCATCGACGACGGCATCATCGGCCGGTTTCTTGACTTTGGACTTTTCGGGCTTGTCCGGCGTCAGCGTGCGCGATGCCTTACCGGTATCGATCTCGACGACATCACCGGTATACGGGCTGACGACCGGGGTCTTGCCAAGGTCATAGAACCGTTTGCCGGTGGTCGGGCAGACGCGTTTGACGCCCCATTCTTCTTTGGGCATGACACCCCCTTCAATCATCGCTATCGAGGAATTGAGGCCACGTGCCACAATACCGGCAGGCTGTAAAGCCCTTGATCGGCGCAATTGCAACGGGATGAGCGGCAGCACGCGCATGAGCTTGAGAATCCACATTCTGAACGGGGACCCGCCGGTGGAAGTCGCGGTGACGCGGTCGGCGCGCGCGCGGCGCTTTACGCTTCGGGTGTCGCGCAGTTCCGGGCGGGTGACGTTGTCGATGCCGAATTTCGCGCGCGAAACCGAGGCATTGGCGTTTCTCGATGCGCGCGCGGACTGGGTGCGCAAGCACCTGTCGACCAGCCCCGTGGCGCGCACCCCGAGCATCGGCGCCACAATTCCTGTCGAGGGTGTGGCGCGCGACATCGTGGCCGGCGATGGCCGCGCGGCGCGGTTGCGGGATGGGCGGGTGGAACTGCCCGTCGGGCAGGAGGGGCCGCGGATGGCGGCATTACTCAAGCAGATGGCGCGCGAGCGGTTGGCGGCGCGGGCGACGCACCACGCCGGGCGGCTGGGGCGGGCGTGCGGCCGCATCACCTTGCGCGACACGCGCAGCCGGTGGGGAAGCTGTTCGTCGAAGGGCGACCTGATGTTCTGCTGGCGGCTGATCATGGCGCCGCCCGAAGTGCTGAATTACGTCGCCGCGCACGAGGTGGCGCATCTTGCCGAGATGAACCATTCCCCGGCATTCTGGGCGGTGTGCGCGCGGCTTTGTCCGGGCTATGAAACCCCGCGCCGCTGGCTGCGCGAAAACGGCGCCGAGATCCTCGCCTGGCGCTTTGACCCCTTGCCCTGAGGGCTGCGCCATGATCTCGTTATCTTCATGCTTTTAAATCAGAAAACAACAACGGAATCGACCGCGATTTCGGTCGCGCATGAGCGGATTTACCGCGCGATCCGTACCCGGATCATGCACGGGCAAATGCTGCCGGGGCGGGCGTTGACGTTGCGCGGTATCGGCAAGGAGTTCGACGTCTCGATGACGCCCGCACGCGAGGCCGTGCGCCGACTGGTGAGCGAGGGGGCGCTGTCGTTGTCCTCGTCGGGGCGGGTGGCGACGCCGGAGTTGAGCAATGACCGGATCGAGGAACTGGCGGCGATCCGGGCGCTTCTGGAGCCCGAACTGGCGACCCGCGCGCTGCCGCGTGCGCACCCGGCGCTGATCGACCGGATGGAGCTTATGAATCAATCGGTTGCGGAGGCTGTGGCGAAGCGCGATGCGGTTGCCTATATCCGCGCGAACCTTGATTTTCATCGCACGCTCTACCTGCGCGCGCAGGCGCCTGCGATGCTGGCGCTGGCCGAAACCGTGTGGTTGCAGATGGGGCCGACGATGCGCGCGCTTTACGGGAAACTGCGCCGCACCACAGAGCCGCCGCGCCATCACAAGCTGATTCTCTCCGCGTTGCGGGCGGGTGACGAGCCGGGCTTGCGGCTGGCGGTGCGCGCCGATGTCACGCAAGGGCTGCGGCTGCTGGTGGCCTGAAAACAGGGGTGCACTCTGCGTACGCCGCCCATGCATGCTGCGCGCCACGGGGTCGGGCGGCGCGCAGCGTTTGCAGGGTCAGGCGTGGATGGCGCCGTCGCCGCAGGCGAGCGCGGCTTCGCGCACCGCCTCGGAGAAGGTGGGGTGGGCGTGGCAGGTCAGCGCCACGTCTTCTGCCGAGGCGCCAAATTCCATCGCCACGCAGATCTCGTGAATGAGGTCGCCGGCCATCGGGCCGATGATGTGCGCGCCCAGAAGCCGATCGCTTTCCTTGTCGGCCAAGAGCTTGACGAAGCCATCGCCCTGGAACACGGCCTTGGCGCGGCCGTTCCCCATGAACGAGAACTTGCCGACCTTGTAGGCGCGGCCCACTTCCTTCAGCTCTTCCTCTGTCTTGCCGACCGAGGCGACCTCTGGCGTGGTGTAGATCACGCCGGGGATGACGCCGTAATTCACATGCCCATGTTTGCCGGCCAGAACCTCGGCCACGGCCATGCCTTCATCCTCGGCCTTGTGGGCCAGCATCGGGCCGGTGATGGCGTCGCCGATGGCGTGGATGCCCTTCACATTGGTGGCCCAGCGATCATCGACCTCGATCTGTCCGCGCTTGGCGATCTTCACCCCGAGCGCATCGAGCCCCAGCCCGTCGGTATAGGGTTTGCGGCCCGTGGCGACCAGCACCACGTCGGCATCCGTCTGGTGTTCGCTGTCGTCCTTGCGCAGGGTGTAATTGACCTTGGCCTTGGTCTTGAGCGTTTCCACCGATTGCACGGCGGCGCCCATGATGAAGTTCATCCCCTGTTTCCTGAGGATTTTCTGGAACGTCCTGGCGACCTCGCCGTCCATGCCGGGTGTGATGGCGTCGAGAAATTCGATCACCGTGACCTCGGCGCCGAGGCGGGCATAGACCGAGCCCATTTCCAGCCCGATCACGCCGCCGCCGATCACCACCATCTTCTTTGGCACTTTCGCCAGTTCCAGCGCGCCGGTGGAGGTGACGACGATCTTTTCGTCGACTTCGATGCCGGGCAGCGAGGTGGGTTCGGACCCGGTGGCGACGACGATGTTCTTCGCCTCGTGCACCTCGTCGCCGACCTTGACCTTGCCGGGTTCGGGGATGCTGCCCCAGCCCTTCAGCCAGTCGACCTTGTTCTTCTTGAACAGGAACTCGATGCCCTTGGTGTTCTGGCCGATCACGTCATCCTTGTAGGCCAGCATCTGCGGCCAGTCGACGGAGGGCGATTTTCCCTTGAGGCCCATCTTGGCGAAGTTGTGTTCGGCCTCGTGCAGCTGGTGGGTGGCGTGCAGAAGTGCCTTGGAGGGGATGCAGCCGATGTTGAGGCAGGTGCCGCCGAGCGTGTCGCGCCCCTCGACGCAGGCGGTTTTGAGGCCGAGTTGCGCGCAGCGGATGGCGCAGACATAGCCGCCGGGGCCGCTGCCGATGATGATCACGTCGTAGCTTGCCATTTCGGGTCTCCTTGGGTCTGGAACTCTGGTCTTTTCCCTAGGGAATGCGGGTCGAACCCCTTCAGGTCAACCGAAATTCGGGCAGAGCAGAAAAACGGTGGCTTTTTTTGCCCTCGATTTTCAGAATGGACAATTCTGTGATCACAAATATCCGTTTGCGATCACTCGGCAGCCTCCGCCGTCTCCGGGTCCATCGGCGGGGCGGTCCATTCGGCGATCTTCGCAGGCGTCAGGAGGCGGTCCCGGCGGTCATGGAACCAGTGCAGCGCGGCCTGTTCCAGGTGGTGAAGGATCGGGTCTTCGCGCAACACCGCCAGTTCTTCGCGCAAGCGGGGGATCATGCGGGTGATCGAGGCATCCTCCACATCGTTGCGATTGCAGCGCAGGTAGAAGATCGAGTTCATGAAATACTTGCCAAGGCCCTTCGTGTTCGCCGCGCCACGGTCGTTTTTCATCAGGAAGGTATCGTCGGAGCGGATCGCGTAGTGATTGATCTGGGCGTTGTCCCAGGTCAGTTCTGCGCGGTCCATCTTGCGGTGGCGTTCATGGGCGGGCTTGAAGAGCGAATCCGTGGTGATCGCATGCCCGCGGGTGTTGTGCTGGCGCACCTTCGGGTGGGTCGGGTGTTTGGGCATATGGATCGAGATGGCGGAAAACTTGCGCGCCTTGAAAAGCGATTTGTGCAGGCAGGAATTCCACGCCGGTTCGGCGCGGGCGCGCGTGAAGTTTTCGGTTACCAGCCCGCCGGGCCAGATCGCGTGGCCGTTATTGCCGAACAGCCGCCAGGCGATGGCGATGGCCTCGGTTGGCGGGGTCAGGTCGAGCAGGTCATCGACATGGCCGTCGCCGCAGGTGACATCGAGAAACTCGTCGCTGTCGACATGCAGGCACCATTCGGCCTCGATGAGATCGTCCACATCCTCGCGCGCGATGCGCAAACTTTCCATCTGCGGGCGACCTGCGCCGCGCCAGTCGTTTCGCAGGTGGCGCACGTAACCCATCTGGTCCAGCCGGTCGAGCATCAGGTCGGTGCCGTCGGTGCAGGTGTTGGTGACGATCACCGCCTTGTCAAAGCCGATCGCGCGGTAATAGGCGACCCATTCCAGAAGGAACATGCCCTCGTTGCGCATGCAGGAGAGGACGACCTTGTCCCCGTGGCGACTGGTCATGTGGCGGTGTCCTCTTTTGGGGGCAGGGTCCACTCGGCGATGCGCTCCGGTGTCAGCACGCGGGCGCGGCGGTTGTCCCACCACAGGGTGGCGGCGCGTTCCAGCGTGGCGAGCAGCGGGTCGGCGCGCAACTCGGCAAGGCGGTCGTTCAACTCGGGCAGGTGGCGCAGGATGGTTTCGTCGCTGGCCCGGTTGGTGTTGTAGCGCCGGTGAAAGGTGGAGTTGAGGTAGCGCTTGGTGCCACCCCGGTCGGCGCCGTCACCGCGATCGTTCTTCAGCAGGAAGAGGTCCTCCGACTTGATCGTGTAGTGGTTGAGGCAGGCCCCGTCCCATGTCAGCCTGGCCCGGTCCATGCCGCGGTGGCGTTCGTGCGCCATGGTGTAAAGCGCGGTGGTGTCGATCGCCTCGCCGCGCGTGTTGCACTGGCTGGCATCGGGGCGTTTGGGGTGCTTGGGCATATGCACCGTCATGGTCTGGAAGGACGCGGGCCGGAACAGGGCCTTGTGAAAGGCGCTGGCCCAGATCGGTTTCTTGTCACAGCGCGTGAACTGTTCCAGCACGTTGCCGCCGGGCCATGTCTTCAGGCCGTTATCGCCGAAGGGCCGCCACGCGATAGCGCAGGCGTCGAAGCCCTGCACCACCGCTATCAGGTCGTCGAGCCGGCGGTTGCCATGAAAGACGTTGAGAAACTCGTCGCTGTCGACGTGCAACAGCCAGTTGGCATCGCGGACCTCCGGCACGTCCTCCATCGCCATACGCAGCCCGTGGATCTGTGGGCTATCGGCCTCGTAGCCGCGATTGCGGATGTGTTTGACATGACCGAGGTCCTGCAACCGGTCGAGCATCAGGTCGGTGCCATCGGTGCAATCGTTGCTGATGACCACGATGTGATCAACGCCCAGCAGGCGATAATAGGCGACCCATTCCAGCAAGAAGAGCCCCTCGTTCTTCATGCAGGACAGGACGGTGCGGGTTCCAAAACGGCTGCGCATGCAGGGGCCTTCGTTTGACTGCTCTTTCCCCGCGCTCTTTTAGGCACGGTATGGCGGAGTATGCCGGGCAGGGGCGGAAATCGCAAACGAAAGCGGGGGCGGTCATCGTGGCTGGGGCGGAAACACCGTTGACAGAGTCTGGATGTCAGATAGCCTTGATCTGTGACCGCGTTTGATCAGGACAAGACACATGACGGTGTTCTCGCGCTCCGGGTTGGGAGGCTGGCGGGGTGGGTCTGGTCGATCAGTGGACTCATCGTCGCCGCCGGGCTGCTGGCCGACCTGGTCTTTCTGGCCGATCCACGCGATCGGTTCGTTCTGTTGGCGATGGAGTTGTTCAACCCGGACCGGGAAATGAACGTTTTTGCATGGTACAACACCGCGCTGTTGCTTGTGAATGCGCTTCTGTTGTTGCTTGCGGCACGGGTCTGGCGCGACAGCGATCCGATCATCGCACGCGGATTGCACCTGTTAGGGTGGGTGTTTGTCCTTTTGTCACTGGACGAGATGGTGTCGGCCCACGAACGGATCGGCCGGGAGCTGAGCCATTTTCTCGCCGGTGAACAGATCGTCTTTGCGTGGATCGTACCGGGGACCGTTTTCGTTCTGGCAGTGGCGGCGGTGGTCGTGCCAATGCTGCGCAGGCTGCCATCGCGGCTGTTCCGCCAGATGCTGTTGGCAGGTGCGATCTTCGTTGGTGGCGCGGTCGGGCTCGAGGGGCTCGGGTGGTACGTGACACATGTCGATGGCGGTTGGACCTTTCGCTTCCTCATGCTGACATGGGTGGAAGAAAGCCTTGAAGTTGCTGGTCTGAGTGTCTTTCTGGTGGCGTTGTCCCGCACGATTGCAGCGCCGGGTCAGTCGTTGCGGGTGATCGACTAGATCAAGGCCGCAAGCAGCATGATGACGGTGGCGAGCAACCCGACGGCCCAGATGAGCGAGCGGCCCGGCGACCAAGCGAAGGCATAGGCGGGGATGTAGAGGACGCGCGCGGCAAGGTAGACCCAGGCGCAGGCGGCGGTGAGCGTGCCGGAGGTGCCCGACAGCGAGACCACCACGACCGCGATAGCGAACAGGATCAGGCCCTCGAAATGGTTGGAAAGCGCACGGCCCAGGCGGGCGGTGTGCGCCGACATCTGCCGAGAAGGATCGCGGTCGCGGGCCGACATGGTGTAGCCGGGGCCGAGCTCGCGGTTGGCGGGCACCGCGTAAAGGACGAATTGCACGACCTGAAGGAGCGCGGCGAGGGTGAGAGCGGTGAGTTCAGGGGTCATTTCAGCCTATGTGATGAAAAAGGGTGGGAAACGACCCGCGTCACAACAAGCCGGGTCGGGGCGGCGTCCTGTCCAGTTGGAGCGTCTCGATGAGGGGTGCGCAGTCAATGCGCACCCTGCAATGCATCGCAGGATGCGCACCTAAGTGTGAGACGATCACAAATCCATCAGCAACCGCCGCGGATCCTCCAGTGCCTCTTTGACCCGCACGAGGAAGGTCACCGCGCCCTTGCCGTCGACGATGCGGTGGTCGTAGCTGAGCGCAAGATACATCATCGGGCGGATCACGATCTCGCCGTTCACCACCATGGGGCGGTCCTGAATCTTGTGCATGCCGAGGATACCCGATTGCGGCGGGTTGAGGATCGGCGAGGACATCAGCGAGCCGTAGACGCCGCCGTTTGAAATCGTGAAGGTGCCGCCCTGCATCTCCGCCATGGAAAGCTTGCCGTCGCGGGCGCGTTTGCCCTTCTCGGCGATCGCCTTCTCGATGGCGGCAAAGCTCATCGAATCCACGTCGCGGATCACCGGCACGACGAGGCCCTGCGGTGTGCCCGCCGCGACGCCCATGTGTACGAAGTTCTTATAGACGATTTCCTGCCCGTCGATCTCCGCGTTGACCTCCGGCACCTCGTTCAACGCGTGGCAACAGGCCTTGGTGAAGAACGACATGAAGCCGAGCCGCACACCGTGCTTCTTCTCGAACGCGTCCTTGTACTGGTTGCGCAGGGCCATGACCTCGGTCATGTCCACCTCGTTGTAGGTGGTCAGGATCGCGGCGGTGTTCTGCGCGTCCTTCAGGCGGCGGGCGATGGTCTGCCTGAGCCGCGTCATCTTCACCCGCTCCTCGCGCGCGGCGTCCTCTGCCGGGCTCGGCGCGCGCGGGGCGGCGGCGGGCGCAGGCGCGGGGGCCGCTGCGGCCGGGGCCGGGACGGCAGCCGCTTTCTGCACGTCTTCTTTCATGATCCGACCGTCGCGGCCGCTGCCCTTCACGTCGTCGGGCGAGAGGCCCTTTTCGGCCATCATCTTTTCCGCAGAGGGGGCGTTTTTCGCGGCCTCATCGCTGCCGCCGCTGGCGGCCTCTTCGGCCTTGGGGTCCGGCGCCGGTGCGCTGCTGGAGGCGCCGCCGATCACGGCGAGCCTGGCCGAGGCCTCCACTGTGCTGCCTTCCTCGGCGAGGATTTCGGACAGCACGCCCGAGGCGGGGGAGGGCACCTCGACCGAGACCTTGTCGGTTTCCAGTTCACACAGCATTTCATCCTGCTCGACGGTGTCGCCGACAGCCTTGAACCACGTCGACACGGTCGCCTCGCTCACCGATTCCCCCAGCGTCGGCACCATCACGTCGACTGCCTTGCCGGCGTCATCGGATTTTGCAGCGGGGTCGGGGGCGTCTTTTGCCTCTTTCCTGAGATCCCCGGCGCCGTCGCCGGCCTCCAGAGTGGCCAACAGGGCATCGACGCCCACCGTCTCGCCTTCGGCGGCGACGATCTCGCCCAGCGTTCCGGCGGCGGGGGAGTGGACCTCGACCGTCACCTTGTCGGTTTCCAGCTCACACAGCATTTCATCCACCGCGACGCGATCGCCCGGCTTCTTGAACCATGTGGCGACCGTCGCCTCGGTGACACTTTCGCCCAGGGTGGGCACGCGGACTTCTGTGGACATCGGTTACTTCCCCTCGATGGTGAGCGCGTCGTTCACGAGCGCGGCTTGCTGTGCTTTGTGCTGGCTGGCGAGGCCGGTGGCGGGCGAGGCGCTGGCGTTGCGCCCGACATAGGCGGGGCGCTGGTGTTTGGCCTTGAGGCGCGTCAGAATCCATTCGATGTTGGGTTCAACGAAACTCCACGCGCCCTGGTTCTTGGGCTCTTCCTGACACCAGACCATTTCGGCCTGCTTGAAGCGTTCCAGCTCCTTGGTGAGGCTGAGCGCCGGGAACGGGTAGAACTGTTCCAGCCGCAGCAGGTAGACATCGTCCAGCCCGCGCGCGTCGCGTTCTTCCAGCAGGTCGAAATACACCTTGCCGGAACACATCACCACGCGCCGGATCTTGTCGTCCGCCACAAGTTGCGTGTCGGAATTGCCGTATTGCGCATCGTCCCACAGAACCCGGTGGAAACTCGACCCGGTGGTCATTTCTTCGGCCTTTGAGACCGCCATCTTGTGCCTCAGCAGCGATTTGGGCGTCATCAGCACCAGCGGCTTGCGGAAGTCGCGGTGGATCTGGCGACGCAGGATGTGGAAATAGTTGGCCGGTGTTGTGCAGTTGGCAACAATCCAGTTATCTTCGGCACATTGTTGCAAGAACCGTTCCAGCCGGGCAGAGGAGTGTTCCGGCCCTTGGCCTTCGAACCCGTGTGGCAGCAGCATCACCAGGCCCGACATGCGCAGCCATTTGCGCTCGCCCGAGGAAATGAACTGGTCGAACATGATCTGCGCGCCATTGGCGAAATCGCCGAACTGCGCCTCCCACAACACCAGCGCGTTGGGCTCGGCAAGGCTGTAGCCATATTCGAACCCCAGAACCGCGTATTCCGACAGCATCGAGTCGATGGCGTCGTAATGTTCCTGCCCCTCGCGGATGTGGTTGAGCGGGTAGTATCGGTCCTCGGTATCCTGATCGACAAGGGTGGAATGGCGCTGGCTGAAGGTGCCGCGGGCGCTGTCCTGGCCTGACAGGCGCACCGGGTAGCCCTCTGTCAGCAGCGATCCGAAGGCCACGGCTTCGGCGGTGGCCCAGTCGAAGCCTTCGCCGCTGTCGAACATCTTCTTCTTGGTCTCCAGCAGGCGGCCGACCGTGCGGTGCAGGTTGACACCTTCGGGCGGGGTGGTCAGGGCGCGGCCGACCTCTTGCAGCGTTTCGGGCGCGATGGCGGTTTCGCCGCGCTGGTATTCCTCGCCCTTCTTGTCGATGTGCGACCAACGCCCGTCCAGCCAGTCGGCCTTGTTGGGCTTGAAATCCTTGCCGGCCTCGAACTCTTCGTTGAGGTGGGCCTGGAAGGCGGCTTTCATGTCCTCGATCTCGCCCTCGGGGATCAGCCCGTCCTTGATCAGACGTTCGGTGTAAAGTTGCAGCGTCGTCTTTTGCTTCTTGATCTTGTTGTACATCACCGGGTTGGTGAACATGGGCTCATCGCCCTCGTTATGACCGAACCGGCGGTAGCAGAAGATGTCGATGACCACGTCCTTGCCGAATTTCTGACGGAACTCGGTGGCAACCTTGGCGGCGTGCACCACTGCCTCGGGGTCGTCGCCGTTGACGTGGAAGATCGGCGCCTCGACCATCAGCGCGATGTCGGTCGGGTAGGGCGAGGACCGCGAAAAGTGCGGCGCGGTGGTAAAGCCGATCTGGTTGTTCACCACGATATGCATGGTGCCGCCGGTGCGGTGGCCGCGCAGGCCGGAGAGGCCGAAGCATTCAGCCACGACGCCCTGCCCGGCAAAGGCCGCGTCGCCGTGCAGAAGCACCGGGATCACCGTCTTGTGGTCACGGTCGTTGCGCTGGTCGCACTTGGCCCGCACCTTGCCAAGAACAACAGGGTTGACCGCCTCCAGATGGGACGGGTTGGCCGTCAGGCTGAGATGCACGGTGTTGCCGTCGAATTCGCGGTCGGACGAGGCACCGAGGTGGTATTTCACGTCGCCCGATCCGTCCACGTCCTCGGGCTTGAAGCTGCCGCCCTGAAATTCGTTGAAGATGGCGCGGTAGGGCTTGGCCATCACGTTGGCCAGCACGCTCAACCGGCCCCGGTGCGGCATGCCGATCACCACGTCGCGGACGCCAAGATTGCCGCCGCGCTTGATGATCTGTTCCATCGCGGGGATCAGCGCCTCACCGCCGTCGAGGCCAAAGCGCTTGGTGCCCATGTATTTGACATGCAGGAATTTCTCGAAGCCCTCGGCCTCTACCAGCTTGTTCAGGATCGCCTTGCGGCCGCGCCGGGTGAAGGTGATTTCCTTGTCGAAGCCTTCGATCCGCTCCTTCAGCCACGCCGATTGTTCGGGGTCGGAGATATGCATGTATTGCAGCGCGAAGGTGCCGCAATAGGTGCGCTGCACGATGTCGAGGATCTGCCGCATCGACGCGACCTCAAGCCCCAGCACGTTGTCGATGAAAATCGGCCGGTCCATGTCGGAGTCGCTGAAGCCGTAGCTTTTCGGGTCAAGCTCCGGGTGCGATGACGCGCTGCGCATGCCCAGCGGGTCGAGATCGGCCGCCAGATGACCCCTGATCCGGTAGGCGCGGATCATCATCAGCGCGCGGATACTGTCCAGAACGGCGCGCTGGATCGCGTCATCTGTCACCTCCAGCCCCTTGTCGGCGGCCTTCTCGCGGATCTTCTTGCCGGCGGTCTTCGCCTCCTCCGGGATCGCGGGCCATTCGCCGGTGAGTGCGCCGGTCAGCTCGTCGTCGGGCTGCGGCGGCCAGTCGGCGCGCGCCCAGCTTGGGCCCGCGGCCTCGGCCCTTGCGTCGTCGGCGCTGTCGCCAAGCTGATCGAAGAAATCGCGCCACGCCTGATCGAGCGCGGTCGGATCCTTGGCATATTGTGCATAAAGCTGTTCGAGGTATTCCGCGTTCGCACCCTGCATGAAGCTCGATGCGTGAAACTGGTCGTTGGGGCTTTGATCTGTCATCGTGTAATCTCCCGGCCGGTCGATGAAGCAGCTAGAGGGAAACCCGGCGCGCAGGTGTCCGTCTAGGGGCTTCGTCCTGTCATGCCGGGGCGGGGGACGCGCCCCGCCCCGGACACAGGCCTAGCCCTTGATCGCTTCCAGCACCGCCTCACCCAGGCTGGCGGGGCTTTCGGCCACCACGATTCCGGCGGCTTTCATCGCCTCGATCTTGTCATCGGCGCCGCCCTTGCCGCCGGCGACGATGGCGCCGGCATGGCCCATGCGCCGGCCCGGAGGCGCGGTGCGCCCGGCGATGAACCCGGCGGTCGGCTTCCAGCGGCCTTTCTTGCGCTCATCGGCGAGGAATTGCGCGGCGTCTTCTTCCGCCGAGCCGCCGATTTCGCCGATCATGATGATGCTCTCGGTCTCGTCATCGGCAAGGAACCATTCCAGCACGTCGATATGTTCGGTGCCCTTGATCGGGTCGCCGCCGATGCCGACGCAGGTGGACTGGCCAAGGCCGACATCGGTGGTCTGCTTCACCGCCTCATAGGTCAGAGTGCCGGAGCGCGAGACCACCCCGACCGAGCCGCGCTTGTGGATATGGCCGGGCATGATGCCGATCTTGCAGGCGTCGGGGGTGATGATGCCGGGGCAGTTCGGCCCGATGAGGCGCGACTTGGAGCCTTCCAGCGCGCGCTTGACCTTCATCATGTCGAGCACCGGGATACCTTCGGTGATGCATACGATCAGCTCCATCTCGGCGTCGATCGCCTCAAGGATGCTGTCCGCGGCAAAGGGCGGCGGCACGTAGATGACGGAGGCGTTGGCCCCGGTCGTCGCCTTGGCTTCGTGAACCGAGTTGAACACCGGCAGGTCGAGATGCGTCTGCCCGCCCTTGCCCGGCGTCACGCCGCCGACCATCTTGGTGCCGTAGGCAATCGCCTGCTCGGAATGGAACGTGCCCTGCGAGCCGGTAAAGCCCTGACAGATGACACGGGTGTTTTCGTCTACGAGGACTGCCATCTTGGCGTTCTCCTTGATTGAATTCAGGAAGCCGGATCGGCTCCATCATGGAAGTTCGAGTGGGCTTCGCGGAGAACGCGAAGCAGTTCTGTAAAACGCGCGCGCACAATCCCGCTGCTCAAAGCAACGCTTTTCTGCGAGATGACCTTGAGACGTTTGAGGCGGAAATCATGCGTGAAGTTCAGCACTGCCAACTGGCTGCGCTTGATTGATATGACCGTTACGCTCTTGATATCACGCAACGAGATCTCGACGCTGGAGATGTTGCAGAGGGTTATCCCACGATCTGTGACTTTGCATAAGATACGTGGAAAGAATGGCAGACCGTACAACAACACCCCGCAAAGCGCGCCAAAAACCAGCGTGAGCACCCACGGCCACAGAACGCCCGAGTTGGCGTGCAATACCACCGAGAGAAACGCACTGAACAAAGTCATGACGGCTGTGAACAGCGAAAACAGGCACGATTTAACGTTCGACTTTTCGAACTGCCTCACCGTTGTATGTCCACTTGCCGGCTGCAACTCTATCAGCCCTTCACGGCCTTGACGATCTTCTGCGCGCCGTCCTTCAGGTCATCCGCCGCAATCACGTTGAGGCCGGAGGAGTTGATGATCTCCTTGCCCTTTTCCACGTTGGTGCCCTCAAGGCGCACCACCAGCGGCACCTTGAGGCCCATCTCCTTGACCGCGGCGACGACGCCCTCGGCGATGATGTCGCAGCGCATGATGCCGCCGAAGATGTTGACGAGGATGCCCTTCACCTGCGGGTCGGAGGTAATGATCTTGAACGCTTCTGTCACCTTTTCCTTGGTCGCACCGCCGCCCACGTCGAGGAAGTTCGCCGGTTCCGCGCCGTATAGCTTGATGATGTCCATCGTTGCCATGGCAAGGCCCGCGCCGTTCACCATGCAGCCGATTTCACCATTCAGCGCGATATAGTTCAGGTCATACTTGGAGGCCTGAAGTTCCTTGGGGTCTTCCTCCGTCTCGTCGCGCAGGTTGGCGATGTCGGAATGGCGGTAGATCGCGTTGCTGTCGAAGCCCAGCTTGGCGTCGAGCACCTTGAGGTTGCCGTCGGCCATCACGACCAGCGGGTTGATCTCCAGCATCTCCATGTCCTTCTCGGTGAAGGCCTGGTAAAGCTGGCCGAGCAGCTTGACGCATTGCTTGACCTGTGCGCCCTCCAGCCCGAGGGCGAAGGCGACGCGGCGGCCATGGTAGGGCATGAAGCCGGTCACCGGATCGACCGAGAAGCTGAGAATCTTCTCGGGTGTGTTCGCGGCCACCTCCTCGATATCCATGCCGCCCTCGGTCGAGGCGACGATGGAGATGCGGCTGCTGGAGCGGTCGACGAGAAAGGCAAGGTAAAGCTCGCGGTCGATGTCCGACCCGTCCTCGATGTAGACGCGGCCGACCTGCTTGCCCGCCGGGCCGGTCTGGTGCGTGACCAGCGTCTTGCCCAGCATCTTCTTGGCCTCGTCGGCGGCCTCTTCCACGGATCTGGTGAGGCGCACGCCGCCCTTTTCGCCAGCCTCGACCTCCTTGAAGCTGCCCTTGCCGCGACCACCGGCGTGGATCTGCGCCTTCACCACCCAGAGCGGGCCGTCAAGTTGCCCCGCTGCGTTCTTTGCATCTTCTGCCTTCAGAACGACGCGGCCATCGCTGACCGGGGCGCCGTAGTCGCGAAGCAAGGCTTTCGCCTGGTATTCATGAATGTTCATGAAGCTGTCCCGTGTTGCTTTTTAATCCCCCTTCTCAAAGCACAGGTCGGGGTAGGGGCGAAACCGTTTTCAGCATTGAAGTCAGGTTATCCGGAAAAAAGCGACATTTGTGATCACAGTCTGAAAATGTGTGATCACAAATACAAGATCTTTGTAATCAAGGAGCTTGACTGCCCGAATCATCTGCGGGTTGCACCGGGTGGGCGGTGTCCGGTGCCATTAATGGCGCGTCGTTGAGCCTGCAACGTGTCGACCCAGACCTGGAAAAACAAAAGGCAGCCCGAAGGCTGCCCAATGTCCAGACGATAGTGCCTCGCTCAGGCAAGATTGTTGTCGATGCCCTTGCAGGCGTCGACAAGGCCTTTCACGGCGTTGACCGATTTGGTGAACATCTCCTGCTCTTCCTCGCTGAGCTTGACGGTCACGATCTTTTCGATCCCGTTCGCGCCGATAACAGTGGGCACGCCGACATACATGCCGCCCAGGCCGAATTCGCCGTCGCACCACGCCGCGCAAGGCAGCAAGCGCTTCTGATCCTTCAGGTAGGCCTCGGCCATTTCGATGGCGGCGGTGGCGGGCGCGTAAAAGGCCGACCCGGTTTTCAGCAGGCCGACGATCTCGGCGCCGCCGTCGCGGGTGCGCTGTACGATCGCGTCAAGCTTGTCCTGCGTGGTCCAGCCCATTGCCACCAGGTCGGGCAGCGGGATGCCGCCAACGGTGGAGTAGCGGACCGACGGCACCATCGTGTCGCCATGGCCGCCGAGCACGAAGGCGGTGACATCCTTCATGGAGACGTCGAATTCCAGCGACAGGAAATGGCGGAAGCGCGCCGAATCCAGCACGCCGGCCATGCCGACGACTTTCTGGTGCGGAAGGCCCGAATATTCGCGCAAGGCCCAGACCATCGCGTCGAGCGGGTTGGTGATGCAGATGACGAACGCGTCGGGCGCGTTGCCCTTGATGCCCTCGCCCACGGCCTTCATCACCTTGAGGTTAATGCCGAGAAGGTCGTCGCGGCTCATCCCCGGTTTCCGGGGCACGCCCGCGGTGACGATCACCACGTCCGCCCCGGCGATATCGGCATAGTCAGTGGTGCCCTTCAACGTCGCGTCAAAGCCTTCCGACGGGCCGGACTCGGCGATGTCGAGCGCCTTGCCCTGCGGCACGCCGTGGGCGATGTCGAACAGGACGACATCGCCCAGTTCCTTGATGGCTGCGAGATGGGCAAGCGTACCGCCGATCTGGCCTGCGCCGATAAGCGCGATCTTGGGTCTGGCCATGGGAATTCGTCTCCAAGCTCAGTGAATGTTGCGGTGTGGCCTAGCGGGCGGCAGAGAGTCGCGCAAGGCCCAAGCGTGTGAGAGTCGTGTCACCCGGTTCGGTGGCGTCAGGGTCGAAAGCCGTAACAATCTGATAAGTCGAGGAAAAGAAAATTCTGCCATGCGGCGATATGTATACGGATGTATGCCGTTTTCAGAAGTTGAACAGGTTCACGCTGGGATTGCGGATCAGGCTGGTGCCCCGCGCGGTGGTTGGGCAAGATCCTGCCAGGCATTTCCGGACGCGACGAGGCAGGTTGTGCCATCGGGAGCGGTGACGGTGATCGTCCATGTTCCGGTGTCTGTCGATGCGAAAACCTCGATGATCCGGCCGCGTGGCCCCATGCCCCAACTGCGGGCGGTTTCGCCGAAGTGCCCGGTCAGCGTAGCGACGATCCGGTCACGCTCGCCGCAGATGCTGCGGGCGGTCTGCGCCTCGGAAAGGGTGACAAGAAAGAGAAGGGTGGCAAGCCCGGTGAGAGACGTCCTGATCATGGTCCGGCCTTTCTGTTCGGGCGGGCCGGCCCGGCGAAAAGGCGACGGACCTGCCGTAGCCTCCTATTTGCAACCCGCCTGACGGGGCGGATACCGCAAAGTCTGCCGGCGACTCCTCAATATCCGGTTAACGCGGCAAAAAACGACTGCGTAACAAAATTTCGCCACACCGCAGAAAAAGGCAACTTGCATTCGCAGCATGGTTTGTGTTTGGTGCCGCCGATCCATGCAAGAAGGACCGCACCAATGGAACAGACCGCGCGCGCCTACCGCTCCGTTCTCTATATACCCGGCTCGAAGGCGCGGGCGCTGGAAAAGGCGAAATCCCTGCCTGTTGACGCGATCATCTTCGATCTGGAGGATGCGGTGTCGGTCGAGGAAAAGGACAACGCGCGGCGAACGCTGACCGAGGCGCTGGCCACCGGCGGCTATGGCGAGCGGATGCGGATCGTGCGGATCAACGGGCTGGATACGGAATGGGGCGCGCAAGACGCCAGGGCGGCCGCCGCGATGGATTGCGACGCGGTTCTGCTGCCCAAGGTGGAAAGCGCGGCTGAGGTCGATGCGCTGGCCGCGCTGATCGGCGACAAACCAATCTGGGCGATGATGGAAACGCCGCGCGGCATGCTGAACGCCGCCGAGATCGCCGGGCATCCGCAGATGCAGGGCTTCGTGATGGGAACCAACGACCTTGCCAAGGATCTCAACACCCGTTTCCGCGCCGACCGGCTGCCGTTGATGCCGGGGCTGGGCCTTGCCCTTCTGGCCGCCAAGGCCGAAAGGATCGTGGCGGTCGATGGCGTCTACAACGCCTTCAAGGATGACGAGGGTCTGCGCGCCGAATGCCGACAGGGACGCGACATGGGCTTTGACGGCAAGACGCTGATCCACCCGGCCCAGATCGAGATCGCCAACGCCGAATTCGCCCCGTCGGAAGCGGAAATCGACCTCGCCCGCCGTCAGATCGCCGCGTTCGAGGCGGTCGAGGCCGAGGGGCAGGGGGTGGCGGTCGTCGATGGCAGAATCGTTGAGAACTTGCATGTCGCCACCGCGCGGGCCACCTTGGCCAAGGCGCAGGCCATCGCCGAGATGGGCGCGGACTGACGCGTAAGCCATAGCCAGCCAGCGGGAGCCACACAGATGCATTTCACCCTCATGATCCTCGGGATCGCGCTTTGGGCCGGGGCCCACCTTTTCAAACGGATCGCGCCGGATGCGCGCGCCGCCATGGGTGACAAGGGCAAGGGGCTGGTCGCGGTCCTGATCGTCGCCTCCATCGTGCTGATGGTGATCGGCTATCGCGGTATTCTGGGCTATCCGGTCTGGCTCACGCCGACTTGGGGTGTGCATGTCAACAACCTGCTGATCCTGATTGCGATCTTCATGATGAGCCCCGCCCCCCGTAAGGGTCGCCTGCTGAACCGCTGGCGCCACCCGATGCTGATGGGCTTCGGCCTCTGGGCCGCTGCGCACCTGCTGGTCAACGGTGATCTGGCCTCTGTCGTGCTGTTCGGCGGGCTGTTCTTCTGGGCGCTGATCGAGATGATCGTGATCAACCGCGCCGAACCCCGCTGGCAGCCTGACGCGCCCGGCACTTGGGCCAAGGATGTCATGTTCCTTTTCGCGTCGGTCATCCTGATGGGCATCATCGGCTATATCCATAACTTGCTGGGTTATTGGCCCTTCGGCTGACCTGCTGAATCAGAAAGGCACCCCATGGCCAAGACCAATCCCGGCCGATTCTTCGAGGATTACCGGCTCGGCGAAATCCTCCGTCACGCCGTGCCGCGCACGATCAAGATGGGGGAACAGGCGCTCTATCACGCGCTCTACCCGGCGCGCCACGCGCTGCACTCCTCGGACGCCTTCGCGCAATCCTGTGGGCTGCCGTTCAGCCCGCTGGACGATCTGGTCACGTTTCACACGGTGTTTGGCAAGACGGTGCCCGATATCAGCCTCAACGCCGTGGCCAATCTGGGCTATGCCGAGGGGCGGTGGCTGACGCCGCTCTGGCCCGGTGACACGATCACCGCCGAAAGCGAGGTGATCGGCCTCAAACAGAATTCCAACGGCAAGACCGGGGTGGTCTGGGTGCGCACGCGCGGCTTGAACCAGCATCGCGAGACGCTGTTGGAGTATGTGCGCTGGGTAATGGTGCGCAAGAAGGACGCGGATGCGCCGGCGCCCGAAACGGTGATCCCCGATCTGGCCGGGGCGGTGCCGCCAGATAACCTTGTAATTCCTGCGGGGCTGGATTTCACGACCTATGATTTCACGCTGGCGGGTGAGCCGCATGGCTGGGGCGATTATGAGATCGGGGAAATCATCGACCACGTGGACGGCGTCACGATCGAGGAAGCCGAGCACATGATGGCCACGCGGCTGTGGCAGAACACCGCCAAGGTGCATTTCGATGCTACGGTCCGCCCCGATGGCCGGCGGCTGATCTATGGCGGCCATGTCATCAGCATGGCGCGCGCGCTGTCCTTCAACGGGCTGGCCAACGCGCAGCTGATCGCGGCGCTGAACGGTGGCGCCCATGCCAACCCCTGTTTCTCGGGCGATACCGTAACGGCGTGGTCGGAGGTTCTCGACAAGGCCGAGACGCCTGCACCGGGCGTCGCCGCGCTGCGCCTGCGGCTGGTGGCGACGAAAGGCGGCGTGCCGGGGCAGTTGCGCGATGATGCGGGAAAATACCGCCCCGAGGTGCTGCTGGACCTCGATTACTGGGCGCTGATCCCGGCCTGAGGGAGCGCGCCGTCCGCGTCGCGCCGGCACGACGATCCCGGCATCAGTGTGGCAAGATCGTGGGGATTTCCGGGATTGCGGCCGGGATGATGCGTCCAGTCTTTTTCCAACTGGCAACAATAGTCAGTCGGTTTTAATTTCATTCGTTAAGAAATGCCGTTAACCTGTCTAAAAAGACAGGTAACGCACGAGGCAGACCATGTTTTCGCTTTCCATCGCGCTTTATTACCTTGCGGCGCTTGGCACTATTTTCATGGCGGCCCGATACATGTTCGGGTCGCTGCCCACGCCCTACCACAAGGAAATGATGCAACGGGCCGAAGCGCCCATGCCCGAGATCTTGGAGACCATCCTGCGCGCGCATGGGCGCAATCTTGGTGCCGGGTTGTTGGCATCGGGGGTGGCGATCTTCCTCTTCACCGACATGATCGAGCCCGGATCGAATTTCGTCGTGCGTCTGCGCCCGGTGCTGGTCGGCCTGATCATCGGCGTGCCGATCACTGTCTATACGCGTCGGCTGGAGAAAGACACAGGCGTTCATACCCCGTGGCGAGTCTCGCTCGGGCTGTTGTCTGTGATCGTCGTTGGGTACGGGCTTTCATTTTTGTGATCACACAAAGAAAATATGTGATCACAAAACAGCCTGCTGCGGCGTTTAGACCGGACTTTCATGTATTTTTTCCCGCCTGATGGGGCAGCGCCCTCGTGACTCCGGGGAAAAACGCGTTATTGATACTCACATGAAGATATCACCAAGCATGAACCTGAAAGGGTATTCGCCATGGCTGACGTGAACCGCGGCAACCGACCGCTGTCCCCCCACCTGCAAGTCTACCGGCCGCAACTCAATTCGATGACCTCGATCCTGAACCGGCTTACCGGCATCGCGCTTCTCGGAGGGGCTGTGCTCGTCGTCTGGTGGCTGATGGCCGCGGCCACGTCCGAAAGCTATTTCGCCCTCGTCGATGGTCTGTTGACCTCGCTTGTCGGGGATATCGTGATGACCCTGTCGGTTCTGGCGCTGTGGTATCACGCGCTCGGCGGGGTTCGGCATCTTGTCTGGGACATGGGCTATGGCCTCGACCCCGATGATGGTGACAGGATGGGCTGGGGCATTATCATCGGCGCCCCCGCGCTGACTTTCCTGACCATCATCGCAATCATCTGAAAGGGGTTGATCCATGTCACTCATGACTGACCGCAAACGGGTGATCGGCCTTGGCACCGCCAAATCCGGCACCGATCACTTCTGGAAGTCCACCGTCACCGCGGTCGCGCTGCTGGTCATCGTACCGATGTTCCTGTTCAGCTTCGGTCCGCTGCTGGGTGAGCCCTACGCCGATGTTCAGGCGGCGCTTGCGCGGCCGTTCCCGGCGGTGTCCGCTGCGCTGATGCTGATCGTCGGCTTGTACCATTTCCGCCTCGGTATCCAGGTGGTGATCGAGGATTACGTGCAGGGCCCCGCCCGCAAGATCGCCATTATTGTTGCCGCCTGCCTCAGTTACGGACTGATGGCACTTGGCCTCGTTTCGCTCGCCCAGATCGCGCTGTGATCAAGGGACAGGAGATCAAGACAGATGACAGAGTCCTATGAACTCAATCACCATTCCTATGACGTCGTGGTTGTCGGTGCCGGTGGCGCCGGTCTGCGCGCGACCCTCGGCATGGCCGAACAGGGGCTGAAGACCGCCTGCGTTACGAAGGTATTCCCGACCCGCAGCCACACCGTTGCCGCGCAGGGTGGTATTGCCGCGTCGCTCAGCAACATGGGCCCCGATAGCTGGCAGTGGCACATGTACGACACCATCAAGGGGTCGGACTGGCTGGGCGACATGGACACGATGGAATACGTCGCCCGCGAAGCGCCCAAGGCGGTGTATGAGCTCGAACATTACGGCGTGCCCTTCAGCCGCACCGAGGAGGGCAAGATTTACCAGCGCCCGTTCGGCGGCCACACCACCGAATATGGCGAAGGTGTTCCGGTGCAGAGGGTCTGCGCCGCCGCGGACCGCACCGGCCACGCGATGCTGCACACGCTCTACGGACAGTCGCTGAAAAACAACGCGGAATTCTATATCGAGTATTTCGCCACCGACCTGATCATGTCCGAAGACGGTCAGTGTCAGGGTGTTGTCGCATGGAAGCTGGATGATGGCACCATGCATGTGTTCAGCGCCAAGATGGTGGTGCTGGCGACAGGCGGCTACGGGCGCGCCTATTTCAACTGCACCTCCGCCCATACCTGCACCGGCGATGGCGGTGGCATGGTGGCTCGGGCCGGGCTGCCGCTTCAGGATATGGAATTCGTGCAGTTCCACCCGACCGGCGTTTTCGGGCCGGGGATGCTGATTACCGAGGGCGCGCGCGGCGAGGGCGGCTACCTGACCAACTCGGAGGGCGAGCGGTTCATGGAACGCTACGCGCCGACCTTCAAGGACCTCGCCAGCCGCGATGTGGTCAGCCGCTGCATGACAATCGAGATACGCGAAGGCCGCGGGGTGGGTCCGAACAAGGATCACATTCACCTCAACCTGTCGCACCTGCAACCCGAATTGCTGGCCAAGCGCCTGCCCGGCATTTCCGAAACCGCCAAGATCTTTTCCGGTGTCGACGTGACCCGTGAGCCGATCCCGGTGTTGCCGACCGTGCACTACAACATGGGGGGGATCCCGACCAACTACTGGGGCGAAGTCATGTGCCCGACGGCAGAGTCCCCCGATGCGGTCGTTCCCGGCTTGATGGCCGTCGGCGAGGCAGCCTGTGCGTCGCTGCACGGTGCCAACCGGCTCGGTGCCAACAGCCTGATCGACCTTGTGGTGCTGGGGCGCGCGGCAGCAATCCGTGCCGGCAAGGTCGTCGATCCCGAGGCGCCGGCACCGACGCCCAACCCGGCGTCCGTCGACAAGGCGCTTGGCCGTTTCGACGGGCTGCGCTATGCGAGCGGATCGACCCCGACAGCCGAATTGCGGCTGGAAATGCAAAAAACGATGCAAAACGACGCCGCTGTCTTCCGCACCGAGAAGACATTGGCCGAGGGGCTTGAGAAGATGACCGACGTCGCCGGAAAGCTGGGCGATCTCAAGGTTACGGACCGGTCACTGATCTGGAACTCCGATCTGATGGAAACGCTGGAGCTGACCAACCTGATGCCGAACGCCTTGGCGACCATTTCCGGGGCCGAGGCGCGCAAGGAATCGCGTGGCGCTCATGCGCACGAGGATTACCCTGAGCGTGACGACAAGGCATGGCGCGTGCACACCATCGCGCGTGTCGCAGGCAACACGGTCGATCTGAGTTATCGCCCGGTACATGTGGAGCCGTTGACCAGCCTCGAAGAGGGCGGCATCGACCCGAAGAAGATCGCGCCCAAGAAGCGGGTCTATTGAGGAGACGACGATATGGTTCAGTTCACGCTGCCGCGCAATTCCAAGATCATCACCGGCAAGACCTGGCCGAAGCCCGAGGGCGCCGGCACTGTCCGCAAGTTCAAGATCTATCGCTGGAACCCGGATGACGGAAAGAACCCGCAGGTTGATACCTATTTCGTCGACATGGACGATTGCGGGCCGATGGTTCTGGATGCGCTGATCTACATCAAGAACAAGATCGACCCGACGCTGACATTCCGACGCTCCTGCCGCGAGGGCATCTGCGGATCGTGTGCGATGAATATCGACGGGATCAACACGCTGGCCTGCATCTACGGCATGGACGAGATCAAGGGTGACGTGAAGATCTATCCGCTGCCGCACATGTCAGTGGTAAAAGACCTGATCCCGGACATGACGCATTTCTACGCGCAGCATGAATCGATCATGCCGTGGCTGGAAACCAAGACCTCGGCGCCGGAAGACGAATGGCGCCAGTCGATCGAGGACCGCGAAAAGCTCGACGGGCTGTACGAATGCGTGATGTGCGCCTGCTGCTCGACCTCCTGCCCCAGCTACTGGTGGAACGGCGACCGCTACCTTGGCCCCGCCGCGCTGCTGCATGCCTATCGCTGGATCGTCGACAGCCGCGACGAGGCGACGGGCGAGCGGCTGGACGACCTTGAAGACCCGTTCAAGCTCTACCGCTGTCACACGATCATGAATTGCGCCAAGACCTGCCCCAAGGGTCTGAACCCGGCAAAGGCGATTGCATCGATCAAGAAGATGATGGTGGAACGCCAGCTCTGAAAACGCGGTGCCGGGCCTCCTCGGCGCCCATTCAGGCGCCTCCTCGGCCGGGGCGCTGACGCCCGCCCGGGCCGCTTTGTGAATGGCAGAACGCCTCCGGCGGGAGTATTTCGGCCAAGAAGAAGGCGAATTCTTCCGCTCTGGCGGTGGGCTGCCTGTCTTGTGAGGAAGGTGAGGGACGGTGACCGAACCTGAGGATGCCTCCCGCCGTCGGGCCATCCCGCCGGTGATCTGTTACCCGACTGCTACGCTGCCGCGCCTTTCGGAGGTGCAGGTGGCGCGGGCGCGGGCAGGCTGGCGCAAGGTGGACGAGGTCAGGGTCGCGCCGCGCGACGCGGCCGCTTTTTCCGCGAAAGCCGGGCAGGCCTTCCGCATTTCCTGTATTGAGGGACCGCAGGTGGGTGACCTCAACCTATGGAATCCGAACGATTTTTCCGAGCGGTTCTATTCCGGCAAGACGCGCGCGCTGCACGGCACCCATGTGACGGAGGGCAATCGGCTCTGGTCCTCTTTTCCGGGTCTGCGGCCGATGGCGACGATCCTTGCCGACAGTCTGGCATGGTACGGGATGGACCCGTTCGGCGGCGCGGTTCACGACGTGATCGGCACCCGCTGCGACCCGTACACGAAGACACTCTTGAGCGGCGGACAGTATCACCATTGCTGCCATTCCAACCTGACCCGCGCATTCTCCGATGCGACGGGGAAAAGCATATTGGAATCAGAGGCGTACGTGCATGATGTGCTGAACGTGTTCATGTGCACCGGGTTCACCCGCGACACGGGCCAGTATTTCATGAAGGCCAGCCCGGTGCGTCCAGGTGATCACCTTGATTTTCTTGCGGAAATCGACCTTCTGGGGGCCTTGTCGGCCTGCCCTGGTGGCGATTGCGGGGCCGAGCATTCCTCTGACACCGCGGCCTGTTTCCCGCTGCTTGTGGAGGTGTTCGACACCGACCTGACCCCGGACTGGATCCCGTCGCCGGTAAACGGCTACGACCGCAGCCACGGGCGCTGAGCGCGTCAGGCGAAGGCGGCTTCCAGCGCGATCTCCACCATCGCGGCAAAGCTGGACTGGCGGTCCTCGGGCGGCAGCGCCTCATGCGTCAGCAAGTGGTCGGAGATCGTCAGCACCGCGAGCGCCCGGGCGCCGTGGCGCGCGGCGAGGTTGTAAAGCTCTGCCGCTTCCATTTCCACCGCCAGAACCCCGTGGCGTGTCATCTGCTCGTTCAGGTCCGGGCGTTCGTCGTAGAACACGTCCGAGGAATAGATGCCGCCGACATGGCACGCGCAGTCGCGCCCCTTTGCTGCCGCATGGGCCGCCTGCAACAGGCCGAAATCGGCGCAAGGGGCGAAGTTCAGGTCGCGGAAAATCCCGCGCGACGGGGTAGACAGGGTCGAGGCGGTCATCGCCAGGACCACGTCACGCAATCCGACATCGGGCTGCATCGCGCCGGCCGATCCGATGCGGATCAGCGTCTTGGCGCCATAATCGCGGATCAGTTCATTGACGTAGATCGAGAGGCTGGGCATCCCCATGCCGGAGCCGTGAATCGTGACCCGGTTGTTGCGCCACGTGCCGGTGAACCCCAGCATGCCGCGCGTTTCATTCACGCAAACGGGATTCTCCAGAAAGGTTTCCGCCGCCCACTTCGCCCGAAGCGGATCGCCGGGCATCAGGACGGTTTCTGCGATTTCACCGGGCTTTGCAGCGATATGGATTGACATGGTGGCCTCTCGTGTCCTGTCCAGCGATCATGCATCAGGCGCGTGGACCCTGAAAGAGAAAAGGACCCGCTGACCGGCACAAGACTTCGTGGCTCGATCGCTTGAAATCGTGGGGCGAGCCATGGGCATTGAAAAAGCGGATGCGTTCAGATTTCGAGATCGGCGGGCTGCTTTCCGGATTCGATTGCTTGCTTGTACCAAGCGGGCTGGCGGCCGCGGCCGGTCCAGGTTTGTGTCGGGTTTTCCGGGTTTCGGTATTTTGGAACTGACGTCTTGGCCGCCGATTTTCGTCCCATGATCTCGTCGAGCGAAAATCCGTGTTCCTGCGCTGCCTTTTGCGCCGCTGCAAGGGCTGCTTCGCGCTGACGCTTCTCAAAGCTGGCAAGGGCCTTATCCACCTTCTTCTTGAGCGCCATCAATTCATTCCGCGACATCGAATCAAGGTCGATTGTCATTATTCTTCTCCCGTTTCTGGATGGGCATTCTGTTAAAATCAAAAAAATGATCTTTCAATATTAAATATCGCGACCTGTCTAAAAGTACAGGTGCAGAATATTGAAAACCGCCGATGCAATCGGCGGTTTCTCTTCCATTCGGTCAATGGTTCATTGCTATTCGGCTGCCGCAGGGTGCGGCTCGACCAGTTCCACAATGTCCATCATGATTCGGTTCAACTTGAAATCCTTGGGTGTGTAGACCCGCGCAACGCCAAGGGATTTCAAATACTGCGCGTCATCGTCTGGAATGATGCCCCCGACGATCACCGGAATATGATCCAGCCCTTCGGCTTGCAGCCTCTCCATCACCTCGCGGATCAGCGACACATGACTGCCCGACAGGATCGACAGGCCAAGGGCGTGCGGGGCCTCCGCTTTCGCGGCCTCGACGATGTGCTGCGGGGTCAGTCGGATGCCCTCATACGCGATTTCCATGCCGCAATCGCGGGCGCGGAAAGCGATCTGCTCGGCACCGTTGGAGTGCCCGTCAAGGCCGGGCTTGCCGATAAGGAATTTCAAACGCCGGCCGAGTTTTTGGCTGACCGCCTCGACCGCGTCGCGGATATCCTCCAGTCCCTCGGTCTTGTTGGACACGGCGCGTGAAACCCCCGTGGGGCCACGATATTCGCCGTGCACCTGCCGCATCACACCGGCCCATTCGCCGGTCGTGACCCCGACCTTTGCGGCGGCGATGGAGGCGGGCATGATGTTGTCGCCGGCGCGCGCGGCGCGACGCAGCGCTTCCAGCGCGGTTTTCACGGCGGCATCGTCGCGCGCGTCCCGCCAGGCATCGAGCCGGGCGACCTGCTCGGCTTCCACCTTCGGGTCAACCACCATGATCCCGCCATCCTCGCCCATCAACGGCGAAGGCTCCCCCTCGGTGAACCTGTTGACGCCGACGACCACGGTTTCGCCGCGCTCGATCCGGGTCAGCCTGTCGGCGTTCGAGTCCACCAATCGCCCTTTCATGTAGTCGATCGCCGCAATCGCGCCGCCCATGGACTCGAGATTGGCCAATTCCGCGCGGGCGCCCTCTTTCAGCGCTTCGACCTTGGCATCGACCACCGGATTGCCGTCGAACAGGTCGCCGTATTCCAGAAGGTCGGTTTCATAGGCCATGATCTGCTGCATCCGCATCGACCATTGTTGATCCCAGGGCCGGGGCAGGCCGAGCGCCTCGTTCCAGGCGGGCAATTGCACCGCGCGGGCGCGTGCCTTTTTCGAAAGTGTGACCGCCAGCATCTCGATCAGGATGCGGTAGACGTTGTTTTCCGGCTGCTGTTCGGTCAGGCCAAGCGAATTGACCTGCACGCCATAGCGAAAGCGGCGGTATTTCGGATCCTCGACGCCATAGCGGTCGCGGCAGATCTCGTCCCACAGATCGACGAAAGCGCGCATCTTGCACATCTCGGTCACGAACCGAATGCCGGCATTGACGAAGAACGAAATGCGCCCCACGAGTTTCGGGAAATCCTCCGCCGGAACCCGCGGTTGCAACGCGTCAAGAACCGCGATGCCGGTGGCAAGGGCGAAGGCGAGTTCCTGTTCCGGTGTCGCGCCGGCCTCTTGCAAGTGGTAGGAACACACGTTCATCGGGTTCCATTTTGGCACGTTTGTATAGCAATACTCCGCCACGTCCGCGATCATTCGCAACGACGGATCCGGCGGGCAGACATAGGTGCCGCGGCTGAGGTATTCCTTGATCAGGTCGTTTTGCACCGTGCCCTGAAGTGCCGCGATATCCGCGCCCTGTTCCTCCGCGACCGCGATATAGAGCGACAGCAGCCACGGCGCGGTCGCGTTGATCGTCATCGAGGTGTTCATCTGGTCGAGCGGAATCCCGTCGAAGAGCGCCCGCATGTCGCCGAGGTGACAGACCGGGACGCCGACCTTGCCGACCTCGCCGCGCGCGAGGTCATGGTCGCTGTCATAGCCCGTCTGCGTCGGCAGGTCGAAGGCCACCGAAAGCCCGGTTTGCCCCTTGGTAAGGTTCGACCGGTAAAGCGCGTTGGAGGCCTTGGCGGTCGAATGGCCGGCATAGGTACGGATCAGCCACGGGCGGTCAGGTTTGGGTGTGGCCGGTGACTCTGCGGGGCGTGTCTCGGTCATGGGGTCTCCAAATCCGGATTGGTAATCTTATTTCGTCAGGACGGATATATCTGGAACTTTAATACCCCGTCAACTCGCTGCATCGCGGCGAGGCGTGAAAACATGCCGCGCGGAGTTTCTGCGCCTGCGAATGGCGCGTCAGAGGCGGCGAAACGTCATGATCAGGCCGCGTGCATCAGCGTGGGCGTCGTCGGCGTGATCGTAAATGGCGAAGTCATCGAATCGCACCGGGGTGATCCGACCCTGCGCCACCAGAAGCGCGAGGGAGGATCCGAAGCCGGCGCTGTCGTAGACTTCCGGCACCACGGTGCAGACGAAAAGCGCGCCGGGCCGGGTGATGCGTAGCAATTCGGGCAGGCAGGCCGGGCCGACATGGCCATGGGTGAAAGTGCCGGCAGACACCACGCCGCCATAGGCGCCGTCGGGCAGGGCGAGCGGGCCGGTCAGGTCGGCGGCGATGAGATCGCGGTAAACCCCCTTCCTTCTGGCGACCGCCAACATCTCGGGCGAGAGGTCGAGCGCGTCGATCTCCACCCCGGCCATAGCCTGCCCGATCAGGCCGGTACCGGCACCGACATCGAGCACCGGTTCGTCGCCCCGCGCCGCAGCGCGGAACACGCGCGCCACCTCGGACGGGGAGCGATAGCCGCGCGCCTCGGCAAAGTCCCTGTCGTAGTCCGTGGCCCAGTCCTTGTAGAAGTCGCGGGCTTCCTCGGTACCGGAAAGGGCATAGGCGCTGTCAAGATCGGGTTTGGGCATATGGGCCTCCTTTCGACGGTAGTGTAGCCGTCCTGCCCATGCCCCGGTCAACCCGTCCGCAGCAAGCGCGTTGCGATTGAAGCGGCCTGTATTTCCTGCCACCGTCGCGCGGATGACAACGATGATCGAAATCCCGGCCTGGGCGCTGATTCTTGTGCTGGTCTTCGCGGCGGTCACGGCGCTGGACCGGGTGTTGATGCCGTCGGTTCGCTGGTATTTGCGGCGGCGGCTTGAACGCGCGGTGGAGCGGTTGAACAAGCGGCTTGCCATTCCGATCCAGCCGTTCAAGCTGGCCCATCGCAACGACACGATCCTGCGGCTGCGCTATGATCCCGCAGTCGCGCAGGCGGTGCTGGACTATTCGCGCGAACATGGCATCCGCGAGGATGTGGTCGCGCAGCAGGCCGAGAAATACGCCCGCGAAATCGTGCCGTCCTTTTCCGCCTTCACCTATTTCGCCTTTGCGATCCGGGCCGCGCGGTTCCTGTCGCGCACGCTCTACAAGGTGCAGGTGGGCGCGCAAAACAACGCTGCGCTGGAGGCGATCGGCAGCGACAAGACGGTCGTCTTCGTGATGAACCACCGCTCGAACATGGATTACGTGCTGGTCACATGGCTGGCGGCGGACCGCTCGGCCCTTGCCTACGCAGTGGGCGAATGGGCGCGGGTCTGGCCGTTGCAGCCACTGATCCGGGCGCTTGGCGGCTATTTCATCCGGCGGCGCCACAACAACCCGCTCTACCGCAAGGTGCTGGCGCGCTACGTGCAGATGGCGACCGAGGCGGGGGTGACGCAAGCGGTGTTTCCGGAAGGCAGCCTGAGCCGCAGCGGCGCCCTGCGCGATGCGAAACTGGGGCTGTTGTCCTACATCATCGACGGCTTCACGCCGGGGCAAAGCCGCGATGTTGTTTTCGTCCCGGTGGCGATCAACTATGACCGGGTGATGGAGGACCGGGCCCTGATCAACGCGGACAAGCGGCAGGGCGGGCGGTTTTCGCTGAAGCCGATCTTTCGTTACCTGCGGTTGCTGATCTGGCAAAAGCTGACATTCCAGCCCACGCGCTACGGCATGGCCGCGGTCAGTTTCGGCGAACCGATGAGCCTGTCGGATTTCGTGCGCGACCATGACAGCGAGGCGGGGGTTCTGGGCGACCAATTGATGGCGCGGATCGGCAAGGTGATGCCGGTGGTGCCGTTCCCGGTGATCGCCCACGCCATCGCGTCGGGCATCCGCAGCCAGGAGGCGCTCTTGCCGGCCATCGAGGCGCGGTTCGAGGCAGCACTGGCGGCGGGGGCACCGGTTTTTCTGCCGATACGGACGTTCGACTACACGATCGAAGCGGTCCTGAAGACGCTGGAAGGGCGGAAAATTCTGCACATGCAGGGGGATTCCTTTGATCTGACGGAGGAAGGCGCGGCGCTCATGGCCTTCTACGCCCGCTCTGTTGCGCCAGTTCTGGGGGATTTTGGGCCGCCATCGGCGCAAGAAAATCTCTCTGCGACATAATATTTCTTAAAATAGCCAATTTACTGTTGCATAGTTGCGCAGCCATCTTTAGGTCTTGCTGCACGCGCTCGAAATAATTCCGCGCTGCAGAATATAGACCCAGGAGGAGCTGATGGCCCTGGACAGCAACCCCGCGATCGCCAGCTACGATGCGCCCGAAAAAGACCTCTACGAGATGGGGGAGATCCCGCCGATGGGATATCTGCCCAAGCAGATGTATGCTTGGGCCATCCGCCGTGAACGCCATGGCGAGCCCGACACGGCCTTCAAGTTGGAAGTGGTCGACGTCCCGAGACCTGACAGCCATGAAGTGGTGGTCCTGGTGATGGCAGCGGGCGTGAATTACAACGGGGTCTGGGCTGGACTCGGCGTGCCGATCTCGCCCTTCGACGGCCATGGCGCGCCCTATCATATCGCCGGGTCGGATGCGGCAGGGATCGTCTGGGCGGTGGGTGACAAGGTTACCCGCTGGAAGGTCGGTGACGAGGTCGTGATCCATTGCAACCAGGACGATGGTGACGACGAGGAATGCAACGGCGGCGACCCGATGTACTCGCCCTCGCAGCGGATCTGGGGCTACGAGACACCGGATGGGTCTTTCGCGCAGTTCACCATAGTGCAGGCGCAGCAATTGATGCCGCGCCCCAAGCACCTGACATGGGAAGAGAGCGCTTGCTACACTCTGACGCTGGCCACCGCCTATCGGATGCTGTTCGGCCACCATCCGCATGAGCTGAAACCCGGCCAGAACGTGCTGGTCTGGGGTGCGTCGGGGGGCCTCGGGTCGTACGCGATCCAGCTGATCAACACCGCCGGCGCGAACGCGATCGGCGTGATCTCGGACGAGGGCAAGCGCCAGTTCGTGATGGATCTCGGCGCCAAGGGGGTGATCAACCGCAAGGATTTCGATTGCTGGGGGCAGCTTCCGACGGTGAACACGCCCGAATACGCCGCCTGGTTCACGGAAGCGCGCAAGTTCGGCAAGGCGATCTGGGACATTACCGGCAAGGGCAACAATGTCGATATTGTCTTCGAGCATCCCGGCGAGGCGACGTTCCCGGTTTCTTCGCTGGTCTGCAAGAAGGGTGGCATGGTCGTGATCTGCGCCGGCACCTCCGGGTTCAACTGCACCTTCGACGTGCGCTACATGTGGATGCACCAGAAGCGGTTGCAGGGCAGCCATTTCGCGCATCTCAAGCAGGCGGCGGCGGCCAACAAGCTGATGTGCGAGCGCCGCCTCGACCCCTGCATGTCCGAGGTGTTTCCTTGGGCCGAGCTTCCGGCGGCGCATATGAAAATGTATCGCAACCAGCACAAGCCGGGCAACATGTCGGTGCTGGTGCAGGCCCCGCGCACCGGGCTGACCACGCTGGAGGATGTGCTGGAGGCCGGGCCGACCGCCTGACCGGTCCAGGTCCTCAAGCGAGACGCCTCGGGGAAGGAGGAGCCCCGGGGCGTTTTTCTTTGACGGGCGGGAATTGCGCCCGCTTTCGCGGTCGCTGCGGTGGGCCTCCGGCGGAGGTATTTTTGCCAAGCTGAAAACCGAAAGGTGTTTTCGCGTGGTGCCAGCCGGTGGCTTTGCCTAGATTGCGGGCATGTCAAGGCAGCCCATCATATTTTCCGAGGACCAGGCCGAAGCGCATGACCGTCTGGCAGAGGCGCTGTGCGCCATGGGCGTGGACCTGGACGCCGAGACGCTGGTGCCCGCCACCGACGGAAAGGCGCAGGTGATGGCGGTGATCGGCAAGGCCGGCAGCGGCAAGACCATGCTGCTGGCCGCGCTTGTGAAGGCGCTGGAGGCGGCGGGGGTGGAGCTTGTTTCCGGCGATTGGGAAGGCAAGCGGCGCAAGGAGCGGCGCACACTGGCCGTGTTGGCGCCGACCAACAAGGCGGCCAGTGTCTTGCGGCGCCGGGGGGTGCCTGCGACCACCATTCACCGCATTCTCTACACGCCTGTCTATGACCCGGAATACGAGAAGGTTGCCGAATGGCTGGCCGGGCAAGGCGAGCGGCCCGAGATCGCGGCGCTGACCGATGCGGCGCTGGACCGGGCCAAGGCCGTCTACGAGATTCACAAGTCGGTGCCGGCCGCGCTCGCCTCGGCGGGGCTGCGTGGATCGGATTTCATCACCGGCTGGAAGCGGCGCGATGATCCGCTGGATATCGGGTTCGTCGACGAAAGTTCGATGCTCGATCAGAAACAATTCGACGACCTGCGCGAGATTTTCCCGATGCTGGTTCTGTTCGGCGATCCGGCGCAGCTTGCCCCGGTGGGGCAGTCGGGTGAGATGGTGTTCGACAAGCTGGCGGCGCCCGCTCAACTGCGCCTGGGCCGCATCCATCGGCAGGAGGCGGACAATCCCATCCTTGATCTTGCCCATGCGCTAAGCGATCCCGGCCTCGAGTTTGCCGATTTCGAGCGGATGGTGGAAGACGCCGCGCGGCGCGACCCGCGCGTTGTCATAGCGCCGCGTGCCGATAGCGACCTGATGGCGAGGAGCCCGGTCTTGGTCTGGCGCAATGCGACAAGGATCCGGCTGATCCGGGCCTTCCGGCTTGCCCACGCTGCGCCGGAGGATGCGCTGCTGCCCGGTGAGCCGCTGATCTGTGATGGCATCGAACTGCCTGTGAAGCACCGCAAGAAGCGGATCGACCTGGAGGCGCGGGGCCTGATCAAGGGAGCGCAGGTGGTCTACATGGGCCCTGGCCGCAAGCCCGGCTTCTCGCGGCTGCACGTCGTTGGCGCCGATAGCCCGCAACTCTCCGCCGCCTCCATCGTCAAGATCGAGAAGCCGGACGAGGAGGAGCCCTTCATTCCCTATGCTGCACGGATGGGCGCGACCTTCCTGCACGGGGCGGCGGTGACGATCCACAAGGCGCAAGGGTCGCAATGGCGCGATGTGCAGGTGTTCTCGCCCGATATCTACGCCGCCAGCCGCACCGGCCGGATGGAAGCCGGGCAGGCGATGTGGAAGCGGCTGGCCTATGTGGCGATCACGCGGGCGGAGGAACGGCTGATCTGGATTACGCGCTACATGCTGTCGAAACCGCAGGCGGCGCTTGGCACCGATGACCTTTCGGTGCCGGTGGCCCCGCTGACACTGGAAGCGGAGGACGCAGGATGAGCAGGGGAAAACGTCGGAACGGGGGCAAGCGCGGGTGGCGATCCTTCCGCCGTCACCACATGCGCGACCTGGCATATTCGGGATAGGTCGCATCATAGGCTTCCGCATCGAACCCCTGATCCTGTTCCTTCAAGAATTGCCCCGCCGTCGGCACAGCGGCGCTGTCGTCACCACGGGTCCACAGTCCTGACCGCAGGATCGCCTTGGCGCATTGGAAATAGATCTCGTCCAGCGTCACCACGATTACCGTTCTGGGGTGCATGCCACGTTGCTCAAAGCTGCCGGTTACGTCCGTGTCCGCCGTCACCACCGCGCGCCCGTTCACCCGCACAACGGTCTGTGATCCGGGCACCATGAACATCAGGCTGACCCGACCGTCGCGCACGATATTTCGAAGCGAGTCGATGCGGTTGTTGCCACGCCAGTCCGGCAGCCAGAGCGTGCTGTCATCCACCACCCGCACCACCGGGCCATTGTCGCCGCGCGGGGTGCCATCGGTACCCTCGGGGCCAACCGTGGACAGCACGACAAACCGTGCGGCTTCGATCCACCGGCGGTAAAGCGGCGTCATTCGGGTGGTGACCTTGGTCAGCGACGCGGGGACCGGCGCGTCGTACAGCGCCTCCAACGCCGCGATCGTGTCGATGGTCTGCATGGATTACCCCCCGGTGCGGATGTAGCGAAACACAGCCGAGGCCCCCCAGCCTGCTATGATTGCAATCGCCAGCGACAACAGCCCGTAGGCCAGCGGGCGCTCATGGGCAAGCGTGTAGATCAACCGTTCCAGCCCGACTTTGCGCACCGTGATATCGGTCTGGTAGGAGGCCACGACCTCGCGGTTGCGGGTCAGGAAGATGCGCGCCACGTAATCGCCCTCTGTCAGGTTGGCGGGCAACCGGAAAGACGTGTTGAAAAGCGTTTCGTTGCGCAGCGTAACCGCGCCCTCGAGCATCTGGTAAAGCCCCGCCGCGGTCCGGATTCGCACCACGGCTTGGGTGAAATCCTCCGGATGCTCGGTCCCGGCATCGACGGCGCGGATCGCGCGGGGGATCGAAATCCGGTGGCGCAGATCCTCGGTATGGGTGACGACCTCTTCGAACGGGCCGGTGGTGGCCACGGCGTAGAAGGTGGGCGCGGCGTCGACCTCCACCGCCTCGGTGTTCATCCAGATGCCGTATTGGCGTTCCTTTTGGCGCACGGTCAGCGGCCGGTCGGGGCCTTCTATGGTAATGATCACCTGCATCTGGCCGGTCGTGGGCAGTGGGGTGAAGCGTTGCACCGCGCCGAAGATCAGGATCTCGGAGCCGTTGAAATTCGCGGTGATCGCGACGTCATTCTGGCTCAGGCTTGCGAGGACCTCTTCCTCGCCGCTGGCGGTGACAGGCAGCAGTGCAAGCGCCAGTATGAAGAGGAGCCGTTTCAATAGCCACCTGCTGCGCCGAGGGTGAACAGTTCAACCGGTTGCAACAGCAATTCCGTCGCCAGCTTTCCGCAGACCGCCAGCACCAGGGTCGCCAGCAGGACGCGCAGGTATTCCGCCTTCAGCTTGACGCCGAGTCGCGTCCCGATCTGCGCCCCGATCACGCCGCCGACCAGCAGCAGCAGGGCCAGCACCATGTCGACGGTGAAGTTCGTGGTGGCATGCAAAAGCGTGGCGAAGGCGGCGACGAAGATGATCTGGAACAGCGATGTTCCGATAACGACCTTGGTCGGCATGCCCAGCAGGTAGATCATCGCCGGCACCATGATGAAACCGCCCCCGACCCCCATGATCGCCGAGAGTACCCCGACCGCCAAACCGACCAGAAGCGGCGGGATAACTGACAGGTACAGCCCCGAGGTGCGGAATCGCATCTTGAAGGGCAGTGCGTGGATCCAGCCCCGGTGATGGCGGCGTGGCGGCAGGCTGCCACCGGCCTGTCGGCTGCGATGGATGGCGCGCAGGCTTTCGGCGAACATCAGCGCGCCGATGATCCCAAGAAAAACGACGTAGCACAGCCGCACCAGCAGATCGACCTGCCCCATCGCACGCAGCATGTTGAAGACCTGCACCCCGAGCGCCGCTCCGACAAGGCCCCCGATCAACAGCACGACCCCCATTTTCAGGTCCACTGTCTTGCGCTTGAGATGCGCCAGAACCCCGGAAAAAGAAGAGGCCACGATCTGATTGGCGCCGGTCGCAACCGCGACGGCGGGCGGGATTCCGATGAAGAACAGAAGCGGCGTCAGAAGGAAACCGCCGCCCACCCCGAACATTCCCGAAAGGAGTCCGACAAGGCCACCCAGCCCAAGCAGAAGGAACGCGTTGACGCTGACCTCTGCGATGGGAAGGTAGACAAGCATAGTACGGCTATGACCTCCGGGATTGGCGTCGTCTTACTGTCATCACGGGTGTGAAGGCCAGAGCGCGCCGGGATGACGGGGTGCGACAGATCGGAACAGCGGGTTTCGAATCATACTGAATCAGTTGCCGCGCCACGTCCAGTGCCGCGCGTCCTTGCGCGCCCGCTGTCACTGCTCCTTCACATATGGCACGCCGCCGGCTTTCGGCGGAATCGCCCTGCCAACGAAGCCCGCGAGGATCACCACGGTCAGGATATAGGGCAGGGCCTGCATGAACTGTACCGGAACCGCGACTCCAAGGATGCGGATGTTCTGGAACAGGCTCCCGGTGGCGTCGAGCAGGCCGAACAGCAGGCATGCCATCAGCGCATACCAGGGCCGCCACTTGGCAAAGATCAGCGCGGCGAGGGCGATGAAGCCGCGCCCTGCGCTCATATCCTTCACGAACCCCGCCGAAAGCCCGGTGGCAAGGTAGGCTCCGGCGATCCCGCACAGAACGCCCGCGATCAATACCGCCGTGAACCGCATGCCGGTGACCGATACCCCGGCGGTGTCGACTGCCGCAGGGTTTTCCCCAACCGCGCGCAGGCGCAGGCCGAATCGGGTGCGGAACAGCACCCACCACGTCAGCGGCACCATGAGAAGGGCAACATAGACAAGGATCGAGTGCCCGGAAATCAGATCGTGGTAGAGCGGCCCGATGAACGGGACGCCCTGAGCTTCTTCCGCGAAGGGCAGGGTGATGTTCTGGAACCGGGCGGCACCTTCCAGTTGCGGGGTGCGGCCGCCAAGGGCGAACCAGCTTTCGCCGATCACCACCGTCATCCCGGCGGCGAGAAAGTTGAGTGCCACCCCGGAAATCAGCTGATTGCCCTGGAAGGTGATCGACGCCAGCCCATGCAGCCCGGAAAAGACCATCGACGCGGCGATCCCGGCCAGAAGGCCCAGCCAGACATTGCCGGTATAGGCGGCGGCGGAGGCGGAGAAGAACGCCGCGATCAGCAGTTTGCCTTCCAGCCCGATGTCGATGATGCCCGCCCGCTCGGAAAACAGGCCCGCAAGGCAGGCCAACAGCAGCGGTGTCGCAAGCCGGACCGAGCTATCGAGAAGCAAAAAAAGTGTGGACAGGTCCATGGCTCAGCTTCCTTTCCGCAAGTACAGGAACAGCCGGTCGATGGGCGCGCGCACCATGTTGTCGAGCGCCCCGGTAAAGAGGATGACCAGCGCCTGAATGACCAGCAGCATTTCACGGCTGATCGCGGGCATCTCGAACTCAAGCTCCGCTCCGCCCTGGTAGAGCATCCCGAAGAGAAGCGCGGCAAGAAACACGCCAAGGGGATGTGAGCGGCCCATCAAAGCCACCGCGATACCGACGAAGCCCGCGCCTTGCACGGGGTCGAGCACCAGCCGCTCGGCCTCGCCCATCACCGCATTGAGCGCCATCATCCCGGACAGACCGCCGGAAATCAGCATCGACAGCATGATGATGCGGACCGGATGGATGCCGGCATAGACGGCGCCGGTTTGCGAATGGCCGAAAGCGCGGATTTCATAGCCGAGGCGGCTTTTCCAGATCAGCAACCAGACGCCGACGCAGGCCGCAAGGGCAACAAGGAACGATACGTTCAGCGGGGTGGAGGGCCGGAAGCCCAGCCATGGCGCGATGTCATGGGCGGACGGCAGGCGCGTCGCTTCGGCAAAGCGGGCGGTTTCGGGCGCCATCGACCCCGGCACGCGGAACACGTTGACCAGCAGGTAGACCAGCAGCGCCGAAGCGATGAAGTTGAACATGATCGTGGTGATCACGATGTGGCTGCCCCGCCTGGCCTGTAAATACGCGGGGATCGCCGCCCATGCCGCGCCGAAAACAGCGGCACCGATGGTGGCGGCCAGAAGCGCGATGCTCCAATGTGGCAACGGCACCGACAGGCAGACGATGGCAACGCCCAGCCCGCCGATCGCGGCCTGCCCCTCGCCACCGATATTGAACATTCTGGCGTGGAAGGCGACGGCGACAGCCAGCCCGGTGAAGATGAAATTGGTGGCGTAGAACAGCGTGTAGCCCCAACCGTAGCCGGACCCGATAGCACCGCGCACCATCACCTGCGTCGCCTGAAGCGGGCTTTCCCCGATGGCGATGATCACAAGTGCGGTCACGATGATCGCGAGCGCAATGGAGGTTGCCGGAACGAGGACTGCATCGCGCAGATCCGGTGCGCGGAAAAACACCAGCAGCGCCATCACCCCGATGGCCAGCACGCTGGAAAGGATCAGGTAGACAAGTTGCGCGACCTGCGCCCAGAGCGGCCAGCTTTCGTCGCGTCCGGGTGTTGCCGGAGCGATCAGGGCCTCGACCCCGGCGGTCATCCAACGCAGACCAAGATAGATGACCGCCGCCGCAACGATGACGAGTGCCAGATTGACCATCAGCCCGGCCAGGCGGGTATTCGCGGCATCCGGCATCACGCCGCCCCCTTTTCTTCACTGACGCCTGCCATCAGCAAGCCGAGTTCGCGTTCGTTGGTCTCATCCGGCAGGCGTTCGCCCATGATCCTGCCGTCGAACATCACCGCGATCCGATCCGACAGTCCAAGGATTTCATCGAGCTCCACCGAGACCAGCAGGATCGCCTTGCCCTGATCGCGCAGCGCGATGATCTGCTTGTGGATGAACTCTATCGCGCCGATATCGACGCCGCGCGTCGGTTGGCCGACCAGAAGCAGGTCAGGGTTGCGCTCGATCTCGCGGGCGACAACCAGTTTCTGCTGGTTGCCGCCGGAAAAATTCTGCGCCGCCAGAACCGGGTTCGGTGGGCGCACGTCGTAGCCTTTCAGGCGCTCCGCTGTGATCCGCTTCAGCATCGCATTGTCCATCAGCAGGCGGTTGAGCTGGTACGCCGGGTCGTTGTGATACCCGAAGGCCATGTTTTCCCACGCCATGAACGGCATGATCAGCCCTTCGCGCTGCCGGTCCTCGGGAACGTGTGAAATGCCCCGCGCGCGGCGACTTTGCCCGTCGGAGTGTTGGCCGGTCAGGTCGATGGGGGTGCCGTTGATGTCGATCGTGCCGCGTGTCGCCGCGATCATGCCGCCCAGCACATGCAGCAATTCAGACTGCCCGTTGCCCGCGACCCCCGCGATGCCAAGGATCTCCCCGCCCCGGATCGACAGCGACACATCTTTCAGCCGCTCGACATTCTGCTCGTCGATGACCGACAGGTTGCGCACATCGACAACAACCTTGCCGGGGCGCGCGGGTTGCTTGTCCACCCGCAGCAGGACCTTACGGCCCACCATCATTTCGGCAAGTTGATCGGGCGAGGTCGAGGCGGTCGGCACCGTGTCGGTCATCTCGCCGCGGCGCATCACGCTGACCGTGTCGGTCACTTCCATGATCTCGCGCAGCTTGTGGGTGATCAGGATGATCGTCTTGCCCTCGGCCTTCAACCCTTCGAGGATGCGAAAGAAGTGGTCGGCTTCGGACGGGGTCAGAACGCCGGTCGGTTCATCGAGGATCAGGATATCGGCCTGCCGGTAAAGCTGTTTCAGGATCTCCACCCGCTGCGCGTGGCCGACGCTCAGATCCTCGACCACCGCGTCCGGGTCGACATGCAGCTGGTATTCCTCGGCCAGTTGTTTCAGCAGTTTGCGCGCCTTGGCGACCGAAGGTTGCAGCATCGCCCCGTCCTCGGCCCCGAGGATCACGTTTTCGACAACGGTGAAGTTTTCCACCAGTTTGAAGTGTTGGTGCACCATACCGATGCCGGCGCGAATCGCGGCTTGGCTGTCGGGGATATGGGTCAGGTTGCCGTTGATGAAGATCTCGCCCGCGTCGGCCTTGTAAAAGCCGTAGAGGATCGACATCAGCGTTGATTTTCCGGCGCCGTTCTCGCCCACGATACCGTGTATCGTTCCCTTCCTGACCCGCAGGGAAATGTCCTTGTTCGCTTGCACCGGGCCAAACGCCTTCGATATGCCCCTGAGTTCGATGGCATAGGGCTCGGCCCCGGAAGCTGTCTGTGTCATCGTCGTTTCCCCGTCGCGGAGCAGGATTTTCGTCGTCCGGTGCGCTTTTGGTCCAGTTTGGTCGGGCGACTTTGGCCAAAGCCTTGTCATCTGTCCAGAAGCCTTGCCTCGGAAAATGGAATGGGCCGCCAGTGGCGACGGCCCGTTCCAGACGTTTTCAGGCGGGGATCACATCATTCCACCGGGCAGCTGCCATCCTCGGAATAGTTGTGGACCGAGATTTCGCCGGCGATGATCGCGTCGCGCGCGGCCTCGACCTCTGCCATCATTTCCTCAGAGATCAGGCTTGCGTTGAACTCGTCCAGCGCATAGCCAACGCCGTCCTCGGCCAGTCCGAAGAAGTGAACGCCGGTCTCGATCTCGCCCACCGGGCTGGAGAACGCATCATAGACGGCCACGTCGACGCGCTTGACCATCGAGGTCAGAACCTCGCCCGGATGCAGGTAGTTCTGGTTCGAATCGACGCCGATACCGAGGATATCCTCATCGGCGGCGGTCTGAAGCACGCCAAGCCCGGTGCCGCCCGCTGCGGCAAAGACCACGTCGGCGCCACGGCTGATCTGGGCGCGGGTCAGTTCACCGCCGCGCACCGGGTCGTTCCACGCTGCGGGTGTGGTCCCGGTCATGTTCTGGATGATGGTGGCATCGGGGTTCACCGCGCGCACGCCTTGCGCGTAGCCGCAGCCGAAGCGCGAGATCAGCGGGATGTCCATGCCGCCCACGAAGCCGACGGTCCCCGACTCGGACGCCATCGCCGCCAGCATGCCGACGAGGTAGGACCCCTGTTCCTCGCGGAAGATCACCGACCGCACGTTCGGTGCATCGACAACGCCGTCGATGATCACGAAGGTGGTGTCGGGATAATCCGGGGCGACAACCTCAAGCGAGGAGGCCTGACTGAAGCCCGCCATCACGACGGGGTTGGCGCCGGCCTCGGCAAGGCGGCGCATCGCCTGTTCGCGCTGCGCGTCGGACTGAAGCTCTATCTCGCGGTAGGAGCCGCCGGTTTCCTCGGCCCAGCGTTCGGCGCCGGCATAGGCGGCCTCGTTGAACGAGCGGTCGAACTTGCCGCCAAGGTCGAAGATGATCGCCGGATCGGCCAATGCGCCGGTGGCGGAAATCGCCAATGCGGCGGCAGCGCCGGACAGCTTGGTGAAAAGTGTCATGTCATGTGTCTCCCGGTTGTTTATGGGCAGGGCGATCCTTGCATGGCGCACCTGTCTCGGACATGGGGCATCCGATCCCTGCGCGAATAAGGGCAAAGGCAATGCGCTTGGTCAACCGTATTCTCGCGTCAGGTGGCGGCGGAAGGACCCAGCGGCCGCGCCATGACCGCCGCGTCGACCCGCTGCCCGTCCGGCAGGCGATAATACCCCGGCCGGCAGCCGGTTTGTGTGAAGCCCGCGGATCGGTAAAGCGCGATGGCGGCAGCGTTCTGTGCCGCGACCTCCAGAAAGCAGGTGTCCGCCCCTTGCGCTTGCGCCCGGATCAGCGCCCGCGCCACGAGGCGCGCGCCGATGCCGTTGCGGCGCTCGGCGGGATCGACGGCGATGGTCAAAAGCTCTGCCTCGCCCGCGATGCTGCGGATCAGGGCAAAGCCACCCGACTCCGTGATCATCTCACATCCCGGCGCAGAGAGGAGCCCGGCGAATTCCAGGGCAGTCCACGGCCGGGGGGTGGTGAAGCAGGCGGCATGCAGCCGGGCCAGCGCCGTGGGCGTCATGACAGCATGACCGGACCCCGGTCACGCGCCGGCGCGGCATCGGGGCTGCGCAGGTAAAGCGGCGCCGGGCGTGGCCCGCCCGCCTGCCAGCGGGTCGCGGCGGTTCGGGCGATGGCCACGGCAAGCGTATGGTGTGCCGGGGCAGCGGTGGCGCCAAGCCGCGCCGCCAGTGTGTCGGCGTCATGGCCGACGCAGCTCAGCCCGTCGCAGGCCCAATCCGGCGCTTCGACGAGCGGAACCAACTCCGGCCCCCGCGAGACACCGGCACCGAAGCGTTGCAGGTAGACGTGATCGCGCCGCGCATCGAGACAGGCCAGAACCGGTCCTGCGTGGCCAAGCGCCAGAGCGTCCAGCCCCGATACGCCGACGGCTGGAATGCCGAGGGCCAAGGCCAGCCCGCGCGCGGCGGCCACGGAGATCCGGATGCCGGTGAAATTGCCCGGTCCGGTGCCGACGCCGATGGCCGACAGATCGGGCAACGCGGTGCCGCCCCGGTCCATGACCTGCCGCACCAGCGGCATCAGCCGCTCGGCCTGCCCCCTGGCCATGTCCTCCTGTACCTCCGCCAGCACCCGATCGCCCGACAGCAAAGCGGCCGCGCAATGCGCGGCCGATGTGTCGAAGGCAAGGATCAGCGGGTCAGACCGCAACGGGACGCACCTCGATCACCTCGGGGATGTAGTGGCGAAGCAGGTTCTCGATTCCCATCTTCAGCGTGATGGTGGAGGAGGGGCAGCCGGCGCAGGCGCCTTGCATGTGCAGGTAGACGATGCCGCGGTCAAAACCGTGGAAGGTGATGTCGCCACCGTCCTGCGCCACGGCGGGGCGCACGCGGGTGTCCAGAAGCTCCTTGATCTGGTCGACGATTCCGGAATCTGCACCGTCCTCATGCGCGACATGGCCCCCCGAGGCACCTTCGCCTTCCATCACCGGGGCGCCGGACTGGAAATGTTCCATGATCGCACCAAGGATGGCCGGCTTGACATGGTCCCATTCCACCGAGTCCGCTTTGGTCACGGTCACGAAATCGGTGCCGAGGAACACGCCCGCCACACCATTGACGGCAAAGATGCGGTTGGCCAGTGGCGAGGGCACGGCCGTATCGGCCGAGGGGAAATCGGCGGTCCCGGTTTCCAGCACCTGTTGTCCGGGCAGGAATTTCAGCGTGGCGGGGTTCGGGGTGGCTTCGGTCTGGATGAACATGGGGCGGGCTCCTTCGCGGCTTGCTCTCGATATGCGGCTCTCGACGCTGGAAGTCAAGATTTGGAACGATTCTAAACTGCGTGTCTGGTCCGGTTCAGCTGGTTTCCCAGTATTCACCCGGATCAAGATCGCCCCATTGAAAAGCACAGTCAAATCTTGTGTTGACCGCCTGACACGAGTTTCCCGATCCTGGCCCTGACTCCTTGACTCCTTGACTCCTTGACTCCTTGGCGGGTGGCTGTGGCAAGCGGCGCGCAGGAACCTTTCGTCAGGTGCCAAACACGAATGAGGCTATCCTCTGCTTACCTGATAAAATCTGAGGGTTCAGTCAGGCAAATGGCTTCATCCCAGCATACGGCAACAGCGTCATACGTTCCAAGACCGTGATCGTGCCCGACACGTTCGATGCTAACCGCTCTCGGTGGATCGCTGGCGCGCTGGCAAGCCATATGCTCGCCAAGTCGAACGCCAGGTCCAGGTTGACGCCTGTTGCATATCCGCCAACGCTTCCAATGCTCTCAATTCCCATTTTCCACCAATCGAGTTGATCAGGTGATCGCTTCCAGTTGCTCCTTCGACAGATCGCCGGGCACGAGGGTCATCGGCACTTGCAGCGTGCCCGAGGCTTTCGTCAGCGCCGTGACCAGCGGTCCCGGACCCTTGCGCCCCGTGCCCGCGCCCAGCACCACCACGCCGATGTCGGGGTCGTCGCTTACCTGGGCGAGGATCTCGTCGATCGGTTCGCCTTCGCGGATCACAAGTTCTGGGTCGACGCCCTGCTTGTCGCGCATCCACTTGGCGAAGACGTTGAAATGTGCCTCGATCCGTTCGCGTGCCTCGGCGCGCATGACTTCGCCCACACCGATCCAGTGGTTGAATTCGTCGGGCGGAATGACCGACAGGATCTGCACGCCGCCCTTGGTGTTGGCTGCGCGCATCGCCGCGAAGCGCAACGCGTTCAGGCACTCGCTGGAATCGTCGAGAACGACGAGAAACTTGCGCATGGCTGGATCCCTCCTGTCCGGGCGTATCATGACCGAGCCGCGCGGCGCAGGCAACAAACGGATTTGCGCGCCGGGGCGAGACCGAGCCGAGGCCTACCCTTCTGACGTCGCCCAGTCCCAGTAAAGCCGCAGGGCCGCTTTCGTCACCGGCCCGACCTGGTAGGGGGTGCCCTCGAATTCCACCACTGGCGTGACCTTGGTCAGGTTGCCCGACAGGAAGACCTCATCGGCGGCACGCACATCGTCGAAGGTCAGCACCACTTCCTGCACCTCGTAGCCCGCCGCGCGGAGGTTCGACATATGCCGCGCGCGGGTGATGCCCGACAGGAAGGTGCCGTTGGGGATCGGGGTCTGCACCACGCCGTCCCTCACGATGAAGACATTGGCCGTTGCGCTTTCGGCGACATTGCCCATGGCGTCGGCGACCAGCGCGTTGTCGTAGCCCTTGGCCCGCACCTCGGCCAGCATGCGCGCGTTGTTGGGGTAGAGGCAGCCCGCCTTGGCATTGGTCACGTTGTCGGCCAGCACCGGGCGGCGGAACCGCGTCGTCGCCAGCCGCACCGTCGCGTCCGATTTCGGCAGCGGAATCTCCTCCAGACAGACGGCAAAGCCGGTTTCCTCGGGGATAGGCAAGATGCCGGACGCGCCGTTGCCGATGCTCCAATACATCGGGCGGATGTAGAGCGGGGTTTCAGCAGGGTAGAGGCGGATGCCCTCCCACACGATATCGAAGATCTGTTGCGCCGCGTGCGTCGGCTCCATCATCAGAGCTTTGGCGGAGCGGTTGATCCGCGCGCAATGCGCCATCAGGTCGGGCGCCAGGCCATGCGCATACCGCGCCCCGTCAAACACTGTCCCGCCAAGCCACGATCCGTGGTCGGCCGCGTTCATGATCGGCACGTTGCCCTCGTGCCATGTGCCTTCGAAATAGGTTCGGATATTGGTGCCGGTCGCCATGAACTGTCCTCCTTCAGGCGACCAGCATGCGTCGTTTTAGGTCAGAGGTCCAGACGTAAACCCGAGCTGGTATCCCATCGAGACCGGGCGCCCCGGCGCCTCGGGTTTGGGTGTGGACCCCTGACTGTTTGCCTGAACAGGCGTCGAGTGTGTCTTCGCAGTCGTCATGCGGCCTCCTCTTTTGACTGTTCCTGAAGGGGCAGGGGGTAAGCCCCCCGTGCCATGTGCGCCTGTGCCCGTTAAGACCGGGTTAACGCCGGCAACGAGTTAGCCCGAGCCCCCTGCGAAATCAAGCCATCGACGTCCAGCGGCGCGTTCGACATCGCCAGGGCCCCGGTTGCGTCGCGTGGCCAGTCCTCGGGCGCGCGGTCGCGGTAGAGCTCGACCCCGTTGCCATCGGGGTCGTCGAAATAGACCGCCTCGCTGACCCCGTGGTCCGCGGCGCCCGCAAGTGGAACGCCAAGATCGACGACCCGCGCGACCGCCCGGCCAAGCGCGTCGCGGGTCGGGTAGAGGAAGGCCACGTGGTAGAGGCCCGTGGCACCGCGGGGAGGATGCGACCCGCCGCAGCTTTGCCATGTATTGAGGCCAAGGTGGTGATGGTAGCCGCCGGCCGACAGGAAAGCTGCGCCGGAGCCAAGGCGCTGCTGCACCTCCAGCCCCAGAACGTCGCGGTAAAAGGCGATGGACCGGTCGAGGTCGGAAACCTTCAGGTGAACATGGCCGACGCGCAGGCCGGGATCGGCGGTGTAGGACATGGGGGACTCCTGTTGCTTTGGCACAGCATACCCTGCGCGCGAAAGCGCGTCAGTCGGAGTTTCCGCAAGGCCGGCGTGCGCAGGCGCGCAGTCGGGTCTGCCCGTCGACAGGCCTTCGCGCCGCCCGCCAGCCATCGGCGCGTGTCAGTTGCGCACGATCCCCATGATGTCGAACGTCTGCCGCAGGATCGGCGCGGCGATGTCGCGCGCGCGGTCGGACCCACGGGCGAGGATGCGGTCGATCTCGTCGGGGTCTTGCATCAGCCGGGCCATTTCGGTCGAGATGGGCGCCAGCTTGGCGACCGCCAGATCGGCGAGGTCCTGCTTGAAATAGCCAAACATCTTGCCCGCGTTCTGTGCCACCACGTCTTCAACGCTCAGATCCGCCAGCCCGGCCCAGATATTGACGAGGTTGCGCGCCTCGGGCCGGCGCTCCAGCCCCTCGACCGTTTCGGGCAACGGGTCTGGGTCCGTCCTGGCCTTCTTTATCTTGCGCGCGATGGTGTCGGCATCGTCGGTCATGTTGATGCGGGTGCGGTCGGAGGGGTCTGATTTCGACATCTTCTTCGTGCCGTCCTGAAGATTCATCACCCGCGTCGCCGCGCCCTCGATCACCGGGTCGGGCAGCGGAAAGAAATCGACGCCGTAATCGTGGTTGAACTTCGCGGCAATGTCGCGGGTCAGCTCGAGATGCTGCTTCTGGTCCTCGCCCACGGGCACATGGGTGGCGTGATAGGCAAGGATATCGGCCGCCATCAGCGCCGGGTAGGCAAAGAGGCCGAGCGACGCCGCCTCGGCATTCTTGCCGGCCTTGTCCTTCCATTGGGTCATGCGCCCCATCCAGCCCATGCGCGCGACACAGTTGAAGATCCAGGCCAGTTGCGCGTGTTCGGACACCTGCGACTGGTTGAAGAGGATGCTCTTTTCCGGGTCGATCCCGGCGGCGATGAACCCGGCGCAAAGTTCGCGCGTGTTACGGGTCAGCGCGGCGGGGTCCTGCCAGACGGTGATCGCGTGCAGATCGACCATGCAGTAGACACACTCATGCGTGCCGGCATCCTGCATGTCGACGAAGCGTTTCATGGCCCCGAGGTAGTTGCCGAGTGTCAGCCCGCCCGAGGGCTGGATCCCGGAAAATACCCGTGGCGTGAAAGTGGCATCGCTCATCGCATTCATCCCTCAAGGCCCCGCGCGCGAAAAGGGCGTCTGGTCAAGCGCGCGCGCTTCGCTTACCCACGGGGATGAGGCCCGTCAACCGAAGGACGCCGCGAAGATGAGTGCCAACAGCCAGAACCCCTTCAATCGATTGCCTCCGGTGGTGATCGCGCTTGCCGTGATCCTTGGCGGGCTGGAGATCCTGTTTCAGCTGGCCACGGCCGGGATGCTCGGCGGGCAGGAGGGGGTCGGCTGGCGGTTTGGCGCGATCCAGAATTACGCGGTGCTCGATCAGGTCTGGGAATGGATGCGGGCCAACAATACATATCCCGCCGCCGAACTGGCGCGCTTCGTCACTTATCCCTTCATTCATGGCGGGTTCGTGCATGTCGCCTTCGTGGTCGTCTTCATCCTCGCGCTCGGCAAGATGGTGGCGGAGGTGTTTTCCGCCGCCGCCTTCCTTGCGGTGTTTTGGCTGTCGGCGCTTGTTGGCGGGCTGGCCTTCGTGCTGCTGCTCGACAGCCGGTTCCCGCTGATCGGTGGCTACCCAGGAGTTTACGGCCTGATCGGGGCGTTTTCCTTCCTGCAATGGGTCAGCCTCGGAGTGACTGGCGGCAACCGGTATCGCGCCTTCGGGCTGATCGCGACGCTTCTGGCGATCCAGCTGATTTTCGCGATGTTGCAGGGGTTCTACGGCGACGTGGTGGCGGACCTGTCGGGCTTCGTCACCGGCTTCATGCTGTCTTTCGTGGTCAGCCCCGGCGGCTGGCACCGGTTGCTGGTGAAGTTGCGGCAGCGGTAGTCGGCCATGCCGCGCATCGCCCCCGCACCCCGGCGCGGCGGCGCTGCGCGCCTTACCGGCCCCGCCTGAGGCCCGCCCGGATATCGGCCAGCCGGAAGGCGCCAAGCACCTGTCCCGCCACGGCATAAAGCCCGGCCCCTGCCACGACCACGGCCAAAAGCGCCGCGTAACGCAGCCAATCTGCGCCAAGCGGCCCGGCCAGCGCCGTGGCCAGCCCCCAGATGCCCACGCCCATCACCGCAGAGGCCAGCACGAGCCGCGGCGTCGCGCGCCGCGCCCTGGCGTCAAGCTGCGCCGCCTGCCCGAAACCGCGCGCGCCCCACCACAACAGCCCGGTCATCGTCCACGCCGCCACGGTGGCCGCCACCGCCGGGGCCAGCCAGCCGATCAGCGGCATCAGCCCGAAGGCGAGCGCGGCGTTCACCACCATCGCCATCAGCGCGTAGCGGAACGGTGTGCTGGTATCCTCGCGCGCGAAGTAAACGGGCTGTTGCAGCTTTTGCAGCACGAAGGCCGGCAGGCCCAGCCCATAGATCGCCACCGCCTGCGCGATGGCGGCGCTGTCGGCGGCGTCGGTCGCGCCGCGCTCGAACAGGACGGAGACGATGGGCAAGGGGATCACGAGGAAGGCCGCCGCGCAGGGCAGGGTCAGGATCAACGCGAATTCCAGTGCCCGCGACAGCGAATGGCGCGCGCCGGCGCTGTCCTCCGCCTTCAATCGGCGCGACAATTCGGGCAGCAGCACGATGCCGATGGCAATGCCCACCACACCAAGCGGCAACTGGTATAGCCGGTCGGCGGTGAACAGCCAGCTGATCGCGCCCTCGGTGCGCGAGGCGACGAGCTGCCCGACCACGAGGTTGATCTGCGTTACCCCGTTGGCCATCGCGGCGGGCAGGCCGACGATCACGAGGTGCTTCATCTCGGGCGTCCAGCGCGGGCGGGCCGGGCGCAGGTGGACGCCGGCGCGCTCCGTCGCCGTCCAGACCAGCGCAAGCTGCGCCAGCCCTGCCACCGGGATCGCCCAGATCAGCCATTCGATGACCGTGCCGCCGAGCCAATACCCCGTCAGCATCGCGGTGATCACGAAGACGTTGAGCAGCACCGGCGCCGCCGCCGCCGCCGCGAAGCGCCCATGCGAATTGAGCACCCCGGAAAAGAGCGCCGCCAGCGACATGAAGAAGATGTAGGGAAAGACGACGTGGCCGTAGCCGACTGCAAGGTTGAAGCGGGCATCGCCCACGAAGCCGCCCGCCGTGGCCCAGACCAGCGCCGGCATGAACATCATGCCCAATCCGACCAGCACCGACACCACCGCGCCAAGCCCCGACAGCGCGTCGCGCGCAAGTCCCTGTGCGTCGCCACCGCCCTCAGCCGCCTTGGAATAAAGCGGCACGAAGGCGGCGTTGAAGGCGCCCTCGGCCAGAAAGCGGCGAAACAGGTTGGGCAGGCGAAAGGCAGCGACGAAGGCATCCATCACCGGGCCGGGGCCGATCAGCGCGGTCAGCACGATTTCGCGGACGAAGCCGAGAACCCGGCTTGCCATGGTCCAGCCGCCGACGGTCAGGATCCCTGCCAACAGGCGGATCGGCCGCGTTGTCATGCGCCGGCCCGTTTGGCCACCCGCGCGATCGCCTCGCGCAGCTTCTTTTCCAGCGCGTCCTGTCGGTGTCGGGCGTGCAGCTTCAGCCCGAACATGTCCTTGACGTAGAAGGTGTCGATCACCTGTTCGCCATAGGTCGCGATCAAGGCGCTTGAAATATAGATGTTGGACGCCGCCAGCGTCTTGGTCAGGTCATAAAGCAGGCCGGGGCGGTCGCGGGTATCGACCTCGATGATCGTGTATATCTCCGATCCGTCATTATCGAACGTGATATGGGTGGGCACGTTGAAACGGCGTTCGCGCTTCTTGATCTTGTCGCGCGATTGCAGCGCCTCGCTGGCCACGACCTCGCCCGCCAGCGTCTTGTCGATCATGGATTTCAGGCGCGGCAGGCGGGCGGCCTCAAAGGGGTGCCCCTCGGAATCCTGCACCCAGAAGACGGCGGTCGCATAGCCGTCCTTGGTGGTGTAGGTGCGCGCATCGACCACGTTGGCCCCGACAAGGCTGAGCGCGCCGGCCAGCCGCGAGAAGATGCCGGGGTGATCGGCCAGCACGAAACACACGCGCGTCGCATCGCGGTCGATGTCCTGGTCGGTATCGATCGCAATGCCGTGCTCGCTGGCGCCGCGCAGCAGTCCGGCAATCACGGCTTGCGTTTCGGTGTCGAGCCCCTGCCAGTAGGGGCTGTAATGGCGCGTGGTCTCGGCCTTCAGCGCCTTGCTGTCCCAATCGGCCAGTCGCGCGCGCAGGCTGCGCTTGGCCTCGGCCTCGCGCTTTTCGCGATTGAGATCCTCCAGCCCGGTTTCCAGCGCCGTCGCTGTCGCCCGGTAAAGCGCGCGCAGCAATGTCGCCTTCCAGTTGTTCCATACGTGCGGGCCGACGCCGCGAATATCGCAGACGGTCAGCACCGTCAGCAGGTCCAGCCGGGTTTTCGTCCTCACCGCCTTGGCGAAATCGCGCACCGTGCGCGGATCGGAAATATCGCGTTTCTGCGCCATGTCGGACATCAGCAGGTGATGGCGCACCAGCCACTCCACAGTATCGGACTCGTCCTTCTTCAACCCCAGCCGCGGGCAGATCGCGCGCGCCAGCCGCGCCCCGAGGACGGAGTGATCTTCCGGCCGCCCCTTGCCCAGATCGTGGATCAGGCAGGCAAGGTAGAGCACCTTGCGGTTCACCCCGGCCTTGAGAATCCTCGATGCAACGGGCAATTCCTCGATCAATTCCTCGCGCTCGATCTGGGCCAGCGCCGAGATCACCTGGATCGTGTGCTCGTCCACTGTGTAGCTGTGATACATGTTGAACTGCATCATTGCCACGACCGGGGCGAATTCGGGCAGGAAGGCGGCCAGCACGCCAAGCTCGTTCATCCGGCGCAGGGCCCGTTCCGGGTTGCCGTGTTTCAACAGCAGGTCAACGAAAAGGCGCGTGGCCTCCCGGTCGCGGCGCATCGCGTCGTCGATAAGGTGCAGGTTGGCGGTGACCAGCCGCATCGCGTCGGGATGGATCAGCAGGCCGGAGCGCAGCGCCTCCTCGAACAGGCGCAGCAGGTTGAGCTTGTCGGCAAGGAACGTGGCCTCGTCGGCAACCGTCAGCCGGCCCTGTTTCACGTCATAGCCGGGCTTGAGCTTGCGCCGCCGGCGGCGGCCCTTGAGCAGCCCGATCAGCAGCGGCTCCGGCTTGACATGAGTGGCTTCCAGCGCGGTCAGGAAGATCCGGGTCAGTTCCCCCACGCGGGTCGCGTGGCGGAAATAATCCTGCATGAAGTGTTCCACCGCGCGGCGGCCACCATGGTCGCGGTAGCCGAGGCGGTCGGCCACCTCGACCTGCATGTCGAAGGTCAGTTGATCCTGCGCGCGACCCGCCAGCAGGTGAAGGTGGCAGCGCACTGCCCAGAGGAAGCGCTCGGCCGCGTCGAAGGCGGCAAACTCCTCGCCGCTGAACACGCCGAGTTCGACAAGCTCGCCAGCCTGGTCAACACCGTGTTGATACTTTGCGATCCAGTAGAGCGTTTGCAGGTCGCGCAGGCCGCCCTTGCCCTCTTTCACGTTTGGTTCGACCATGTAGCGCTGACCGCCCTGCCGCTTGTGCCGCGCGCCACGTTCCTCCAGCTTGGCCTCGATGAATTCGCTTGTCGTACCCTTGAAAAGCTGGTCGCGCAGGGTGTCGGACAGATCCTGCCCGAGGGCCGAGTCCCCGGTCAGGAACCGCATTTCCAGAAGCGACGTGCGGATGGTGAAATCGCCCTTTGCCAACCGCAGGCAATCGGCGATCGAGCGGCTGGCATGGCCCACCTTGAGGTGCAGATCCCACAGCATGTAAAGCGTCGATTCGATCACGCTCTCGGCCCAGCCGGTCATTTTCCACGGCAGCACGAACAGCAGGTCCACATCGGAAAACGGCGCCATCTCGCCACGGCCAGAACCGCCGACCGCCACGACGGCCATGCGCTCCGCTTCGGTCGGGTTCGGGTTGGGGTGCAGGTACGTGGTGGAAACGCGGATCGCCTCTGACACGAGTGCATCGGTGAGGTAGGAATAGGCCCGCGTCACGCGCCGCGCGACCATCGGTGTCGCGTCGAACGCCTCCTCGATTGCCGCGCGTCCCTGCTTGCGCGCCGCGCCCAGTTCGCGGACGGTGCGGGCGCGAATACCGGCAGCGTCGGTCTCGTCGGCAAAGGCGGCGTCGAGCCGCGCGCGAATGCCCTCCGAGTCGAAAATCTGCGCCGCGGGCAGGATCATCTGGCCCGCGGTGGTGGCTTGCGTGGGAAGGCGGGGGTTCCGGTCAGAGGCCGGGGCCGGCAAGGCGTCCTGGAGCGGGGTCAATAATTGTAACCTGATTGTTTTCTACCGTTGCGATTGCCATGGCCCGTTGGTTGGTGCCATCTGGACGCAGCCGGAATACCCCGTTCGCGCCGGCAAAGCCAGACGACGCCGTCAGTGCCTCCGCGCCGAGGGTGTCCTGCCCGATCGCGGTTTCCGCAATCGCGCGGATGGCGTCGTACCCGATCGGGGCCAGCACATGCGGCGTATCGCCGAAGGCGGCGGTGTAACGCGCGTTGAACGCGGCCGTGGCATCCGGGTCGGGCAGGGCGAACCAGCCGCCCTGAAGCCCCGACAATTCCAGCGTCTGCGACGGCACGTCCCACCGGGTCAGCCCCATGACCTGAACCGCCTCGGTATCGAGCCCGTTTTCCGGCAAGAGCTGTGCGAAGAGCGGCAGAGCGGCGGAGGCGTCTGAAGTGAACATCAGCGCATTGGCATCGGCGGCGCGAATCTGGTCGATGATATCGGGGATCGCCTGAACCACCCCTTGCTGTGAAAACTCATAGCTTCGGACACCCGCTATGGTGCCGCCGGAAAGCGTGAAGGCGCTTTGCACCGCATCGCGCGCCACTTCGCCGGCAAGGTTTTGCGCATGCAGGACCATCACCCGCCCGCGCCCCTGTGCCACGGCATACCGTGCGATCCGTGTGGCGCTGTTCTGAAAGGTATGGCCAAGCACGAAGACATTGCCACCCGCGATCTCGGTGTTGTTCGAAAAGCTGAGAATGCTGACATTGCTGTTTGACAAGGCGACACCAACGGCGGCCGCCGCGTCCGAGCGCAGTGGCCCGACGATGACGCGCGCGCCCTGTTGCACGGCCGTGCGCGCCACGGTGGCGGCCTGCGCGGGATCGGCGGCGGTATTGTAGACGGTGATCTCGAATTGCACCCCCTCGAATTCCGACGCGGCCAGCCGCGCCGCGTTTTCAAGGCCGCGTGCCACGATTTCGTCGCCCGGGCTGGCCGAGCCGTAGGGCAACAGCAGGGCCACCTCGATCGGCGCGCCGGATCGCACCCGCGGCCCATCGCCCCCCGGCAATCCGGCCTGGCAGGCGGCAAGAAGCATCGCGCCGAGCATCAAAAGGACTTGGTGTCGCGCCTTGCGGACAAAACGGAAAAACGTGAACATGCAGGGCCGTCTCCGGATGGCTCAATGAGGATCGCGCGGACCCTACGCCGACGCGCCAGCCAAGTAAACGCCAAGAGGTTCGCCTATGTCCGATCAGCCCCCGTCCGCCGGTGCCAGGCCCTTGCGCCTGTCGCCGGGGCTCTACCTCGTGGCGACCCCGATCGGCGCGGCGCGCGATATCACCCTCAGGGCGCTTGATATTCTGGCCGGGGCCGATGCCATCGCTGCCGAGGACACGCGCACGGCACGCAAGTTGATGGAGATTCACGGGGTCGCTGTCGCCGGTCGCCAGATGTTGGCCTATCACGACCATAGCGGCGCGGGCACACGTGACAGGATCCTGGCGATGATCGGAGAGGGCAAGGCGGTGGCCTACGTGTCGGAGGCGGGAACGCCGCTGGTCGCCGATCCGGGCTATCAGTTGGCGCGCACGGTCATCGAGGCCGGGCTGCCGGTGCTGGCCGCACCGGGCGCCTCGGCGGTTCTGGCCGCGCTTGCGGTGTCGGGCCTGCCGAGCGACCGGTTCCTGTTCGCCGGTTTCCCGCCGCACGCAAAGGGCGCGATGCAGGCATGGCTGGCAGAGCTTGCGCCGATCAGTGCGACGCTGATCCTCTATGAATCACCGCGCCGCGTTCACCGATTATTAGATGTTTTGGCGCAGGTTATGGGCACCGAGCGGAAAATCGCGCTGTGCCGGGAATTAACCAAGCGCTTCGAAGAGGTCTTGCGCGGAACTGTCGAAGACGTTCGAACTACGATCGCGGATCGGAGCTTGAAAGGCGAAATCGTGCTGGTGGTGGGCAAGGGTTCGCCGGTCCAGGCCAGCGCCGAAACCGTGGAGGATGCGTTGCGACAGGCGCTGGAAACCTTGTCGGTCAAGGATGCAGCAGCGCAGGTGGCTGCCGATCTGGGGCTGAAGAAACGTGACGTCTACCAGGCGGCGCTGAAGCTGGAGGCAAGTGAATGAGTGGAAAGATCAGCTATCTGGCGGGGCTTTCGGCCGAAGACCAGGTTGCGCGGCGCTATGCCGGGGACGGCCACGTGATCCTGTCGCGCCGCTGGCGCGGCCGGGGTGGCGAGATTGACCTTGTCGCGCAGAAGGGCGGCGAAGTGGTGTTCATCGAGGTCAAGAAAAGCCGCAGCCATGCCCGTGCCGCCGAACGTCTGTCGCAGCGGCAATTGTCGCGCATCTACCAAAGTGCAGAGGATTACCTCGGGCACATGGCGGGTGGCACCGCAACGCCCTGCCGCGTTGATGTCGCGCTACTCGATTCGATGGGACAGATCGACATCGTGCCGAATGTGATGTGTGCGTGACGCCATTGCACCTTTCCGCATCGCGCGCCATGAATGGCGCAGCATTCGGAACGGAGAACGCCCATGCCCCTCAAGGTTGCCATACAGATGGACCCGATCGGTGCGGTTGATATCGACGCTGACAGCACCTTCCGCATCGCCGAAGAGGCGCAGGCCCGCGGGCATGACCTGTTTTACTACACGCCCGACAAGTTGGCCTACGAGGAAGGCCGGGTTACGGCCCGGGGGTGGCCGCTGGAGGTGCGCCGGGTCAGGGGCGATCATTTTGCATTGGGCGACCCGCGCGAGGTCGATCTGTCGGACTTCGATGTCGTCTGGTTGCGTCAGGATCCGCCCTTCGACATGGGCTATATCACCAGCACCCATATTCTCGACCGGATCCATCCCGAAACGCTGGTGGTGAATGATCCGTTCTGGGTGCGCAACTATCCCGAGAAACTTCTGGTTCTCGATTTCCCCGACCTGACGCCGCCCACCACCATCGCCCGCGATCTGTCGACCCTGAAGGATTTCAAGCACCGGCACGGCGACATCATACTCAAGCCGCTTTACGGCAATGGCGGGGCAGGGGTGTTCCGGCTCGATCCGAATGATCGCAACCTCAATTCGCTGCACGAACTGTTTGCCGGCATCAACCGCGAGCCATTGATCGCGCAGAAATTCCTGCCCGATGTCTCGGCCGGCGACAAGCGGGTGATCCTCGTCGACGGCGAACCGGTCGGCGCGATCAACAGGGTGCCGGCAACGGGCGAAACGCGATCCAACATGCACGTGGGGGGCCGGGCCGAGAAGGTCGAGATGTCGGCGCGCGACCGCGAGATCTGCGCCCGCATCGGCCCGCTTTTGCGCGACAAGGGGCAGGTCTTCGTCGGCATCGACGTGATCGGTGGCTGGCTGACGGAAATCAACGTCACCTCGCCAACCGGTATCCAGGAGCTTGAACGGTTCGACGGGATCAATGTCGCCGAAAAGATCTGGCAGGCAATCGAGGCGCGCCGGGCATGAGCTGCCGGGCGCGCCTGCTCAACTGGTGGCTGCGCCATGTCGAGAAACCCGCGCTTGCGCGGATGGGCGGGGACGACCTTGACCGGGTGCGCCGGCGGTTCGAGTTCCAGGCGCGGTTGCTGTTCCCGCTGCCGCGCGGCCTTGCCCGACGCTGGACCACCCGTGCCGAAATGCCGAGCCTCGAAATCGGGCCGGAGACGTGGCCGCGCCTGCTCTACCTGCATGGCGGCGGCTACGCCTTCGGCAGCCCGCGCACTCACAAGGGCCTTGCCGGTCGGCTGGTTGCGCGCACCGGCCTCGGCGCCGTGGTGCCCGACTATCCGCTGGCACCGGAGCATCCCTTCCCGGAGGCGGTTCATGCCGTGTTCCGGCTCTACCGCGACATGGCCGCGCAAGGCCCGGTAATCCTTGCCGGGGACAGTGCCGGCGGCGGCCTGGCCCTGGCGCTGCTGGCGCAGATCTGCGCCGCGCCCGACCTGCCGCAGCCGCGCGCGATCCTGTTGCTGTCACCATGGACGGATCTGACCCTGTCCGGCGAAAGCTTTACCAGCAACGCCGACGCCGAGGTGCTGTTGCCCGTCGGCGGGATCGCCGAGACGCGCGACGAATACCTCGCGGGCGCCGACCCGGCCGAGCCGCTGGCCAGCCCGCTATTCGCCGCGTTCCCCGGCGCCGGACCTGTGCATATCTGGTTTGGCGACAGGGAAATCCTGCGCGATGACAGCCGCCGCCTGGAGGAGCGACTGCGCGCGGAGGGCGTCGATGTGCACCTGACCGAGGAACGCGACCTTGTCCATGCATGGCCGATCTTCCCCGGCTGGCTGCTGCCGGAGGCTGAGACAACGCTCGACCAGATGGCCGATGCAGTCCGCGCCACCCTTTAGTTCTTTGCCGCAATCAACCGGAAACCGAGCGCCTCTGCCACATGCGGCAGGCGCACCGTTTCCGACGCTTCGAGGTCCGCGATCGTCCGCGCCACCCGCAGCACCCGGTGATAGCCGCGTGCCGTCAGGCGAAAGCGGTCGGCGGCCTTGACCAGCATCTCGCGCCCCTCCGCATCGGGCTCTGCAACCGCGTCAAGCAGGGCCCCCTCGGCATCGGCGTTGACCCGCGCCGGCGCGCCAAGCGCCTCGAACCGCGCAGTCTGCCGGTTGCGCGCCGCCTTGATCCGAGCGGCCACGGTGGCGCTGTCATCGCCCGAGGCGGGCAGGTCGAGATCGGTGAAGGCGACCGGCGGCACCTCCAGCCGCAGGTCGAACCGGTCCATCAGCGGGCCGGAGATCTTGCCAAGGTAATCCTCGCCGCAAAGCGGCGCCCGCCCGCAGGCCTGGTTCGCGTCGTAAAGATGCCCGCAGCGGCAGGGATTGGCTGCCGCGATCAGCAGGAACCTGCACGGATAGGTGACATGCGCATTGGCCCGTGCGACCACCACGTCGCCGGTTTCGATCGGCTGGCGCAGGGTTTCCAGCACCTGCCGAGGGTATTCGGGAAATTCGTCAAGGAACAGCACCCCGTTATGGGCAAGGCTGATCTCGCCAGGCTTGGCGCCACGCCCGCCACCGACGATCGCCGCCATCGACGCTGTGTGATGCGGTGCGCGGAACGGTCGGGTGCGCGAAATCCCGCCCTCGTTCAAAAGCCCCGCCAGCGAATGGATCATGCTGGTTTCCAGCGCCTCGGCGGCGGTCAGCGGCGGCAGTAGCCCCGGCAGACGCGCGGCCAGCATGGACTTGCCCGACCCCGGCGCACCGACCATCAGGAAATGGTGCCGTCCGGCGGCGGCGATCTCCAGCGCGCGCTTGGCCCGTTCCTGCCCGCGCACCTCGCGCATGTCCTTGCCGGAGCTTTCGGTGATCACCTCGCCCGGTTCCGCCGGGGGCAGGGGGGCGCGGTCGGTCAGGTGGTTGATGATCTCGGTCAGGGTGCGCCCCGCAAAGACGGGGGTTGCCCCCACCCAGGCGGCCTCCGCCCCGCAGGCGGCGGGGCAGAAGAGGACACGCCCGTCCTCGCCCGCCGCAAGCGCCGTGGGCAGCGCGCCGATAACCGGCACCAGCGCCCCGTCGAGCGACATTTCCCCAAGGCTGACGGCATTCTCCACCGCGTCGCGCGGCACGACATCGAGCGCCGCCAGCAGCGCCAGCGCGATCGGCAGGTCGAAATGCGACCCCACCTTGGGCAGATCTGCGGGCGACAGGTTGATCGTCACGCGCTTCGAGGGCAGCGCGATTGCCATCGTGGACAGCGCCGTGCGAACCCGGTCGCGCGCCTCGCCCACGGCGCGGTCGGGCAGACCGACGATGGAAAAGGCCGGCAGGCCAGGCGTGACGGCGCACTGAACCTCGACGCGGCGCGCTTCCAATCCTTCGAAGGCGACGGTGTAGGTGCGGGCGAGGCTTTCCGGGCGGCGGGTGTCGAACATGGTTAACACCCTGACGCGCAAATCCTTACCAACTGGTAAATCAGCCCGCGTAAATCGCCCTGAACTCCGGCCACGCCTCCGGGTCGATAACGGTCTTGTCTCGGCAATGGGCGTTGCAGAACCCGAAAACCCGACCTTTCACCGCCATGAAATGCGTCACGCGGGCGCCGGAACAGGGGCAGGTGGCGTTTTCGGACGGGCCACTTTCCACGGCGCGTGCTGCCAGCGGCGCCGGCGCGGGAAAGGGCCGCCGGTCGAGCGCCATGTCGTAGACGGTTTCTTCCGGGTCCTCCACCAGCGCCATGGCGCGCCATTGCCGCATCAAACCATCGGCGACCTGCGCCTTTGCGTAGGCCAGCGACAGGCCCGCAACTGGCAGATCATACGTCACGATGCGGGTGGCGACGGGGGCGAAAAATGCGTCGGCCAGCGAATAGGCGCCGCAGAGCCACGGGCCGCCATGCGCCTCGATTGCACGGCCCCAGACAAGGTCCAGTCGCGCCAGGTCTGCAAGCACCGCGTCGCTCGGCTCGAACTCCGCCCAGCCGGTGCGCAGGTTCATCGGGCAGGCGGTGCGCAGCGCGGTGAAGCCCGAATGCATCTTAGCGACAAGACTCATCGCGTCGGCCCGCGCCACCGGATCCTCTGGCAGCAGGCCCTTTTCCGGGAACGCTTCTGCAAGGTGCCAGCCGATGGCCAGCGAATCGCTCAGCACCGCGCCGGATGGCGTGCGCACAACGGGCACCGTCCGCGCGCCGGGCGCGAAAGCCTCGACCTCGGCCGCGAACCCGTCGTGATAAAGCCGCGCGGTCTGCACGCGAACCGGGATGTCGAAGGCCCGAAAGGCCAGCCAGCCGCGCAGCGACCAGCTGGATGTGGATTTGTCGGCGATCAGAAGCTCATGGGTCATGCGCGCACTCAACCCCGCGATGCGCTACGAGTCCAATGCCAATCGTTGAGGTCCGGCATCACGGCACTTGATTGATCGCGTCAACCCGCCAACACCCGTCCGCATGAACCAGCCGGGTGACCGAAAGCGGATCGATCCGGTGGGCCAGCGCGGCCTCTGCGCTGCTTGCCGCCGCGCGCTGCACTTGCGTCAGGATCACGCCGAAATGGGCCACCGCGATCACATGCGCCTCGGGATGAGCCACGTTCACCGCGTCGACAAAGGCCGCCACTCGCGCTGCGGCGGCGTTCCAGCTTTCACCCCCCGGGGCTGCGACGTCGCCCGGGGTTTCCCAGTAACGCCGGCTCAGCACCGGGTCGCGCTCGGCAACTTGCGCAAAATGCAACCCATCCCAGTCCCCGAAATCGAACTCCCGGATGTCGGGCGCGGGGTCCAGCCGGTCCCGCCCCGCCGCCAGCCGGTCCGCCGTGGCCGAAGCGCGCACGAGGTCCGAAGACACCAGAAGCGCCGGGCGCGGCAGGGCGGCATCCAGCCGCGCAAGCGTCGCACCATCCGACAGGTCGGCCGGCACGTCGCGCCATCCGACAAGGGCCCTCTCATGCGTCGGCCCGTGCCGGACCCAGTGCCAAGTCGTCACGCCACCGCCCCTTCTTCTTGGTCCAAATACTCCGGGGGAGTCGCCTGAAAGGCGACGGGGGCAGCGCCCCCTCGACCCTCGCCAAAAGCGCCCGCCCCCCGCGACGCGCTCCTGCCGATGAGCGGTAGCGAAGAGGCCACCCGGATCGGCGCGCAACCGCGCGTCGAAACCCCTTAACTCCTTAGCGTGCCACCGGTCGCCTTGGCCACCTTTTCGACGATCTTTGCACCTGCGGCCTCGATCTCGGCTTCGGTCAGCGTCTTGTCACGCGGTTGCAACCGCACCGTCAGGGCAACGGATTTCTTGCCCGCCCCCATCTGCGCTGCCGCCGCCTCGCCGGAAAAGGCGTCAAAGATCCGCACATCCTCGATCAGCGTCCTGTCAGCCCCGGCAGCGGCATTGGCCAGCGTCACCGCCTCCACGTCCGCGTCAACGACGAAGGCAAAGTCCCGCTCCACTGCCTGGAGATCGCTCATGGTCAGCGCACCCCGGCTGGCGCCTTGCTTGCGCGGCATCGGGATCGCCTCGGGGAACAGCGTGAAGGCCATCGCCGGCCCTTTCACGTCGAGCGCCGAGAGGACCTTCGGATGCAACTCCCCGAACACGCCAAGCACGGTCTTCGGCCCGAGGCAGATGCGCCCGTGCCGGCCCGGATGCCACCAGCCCTCGCCGCCGCGCAGGATCTGGGTCCTGGCGGGCGCGCCCATGGCGGCCAGCACCGCCTCGGCGTCGGCCTTCACGTCAAAGACATCCACCGGGCGCCGGTCGCCATGTGGGTCGCGCGGCCCGCTCTGGCCCACAAGAATGCCCGCCACCTGCACCTGCTGCTCGCCCGGTTCGCCGCCGCGGAAGGCCGCGCCAACCTCGAAGAGCGCTAGATCCATGAAGCCGCGCGCCTGGTTGCGGGCAGCGGCCTGCATGAGGCCGGGCAGAAGCGCGGGGCGCATATGGCTCATCTCGCTGGAGATCGGGTTTTCCAGCATCGCCGCGTCATCACCGCCGCCGAACAGCGCCGCCGTCGCCTTGTCGATGAAGCTGTAGGTCACGCATTCGTTGTAGCCAAGCGCCGCCACCGTGCGCCGCGCGGTGCGTTCGCGTTTCTGCATCGGCGTCAGAACCGGCGTCGGCACCCCCGGTTTCGGGCGGCGCATCGGTTGCGGTTCGAGCCTGGTCAGCGAGGCGATGCGCGCGACCTCTTCTACCAGGTCCGCCTCGCCCTGCACGTCGCGCCGCCAGGACGGCACCCAGACCTCCAGCACCGCGCCCGCGCCGGTGGCAGAGAAGCCGAGCGCGGTCAGGATGCGCACCTGCTCCTCTTTCGGGATATCCATGCCGACAAGGCTGATCACCCGCGCGGTATCGAGCTTGTAGCTGCGCGCGGTGGTAAGCGCCGCGCCGGCCTCCACCACCTCAGACGCCTCGCCGCCGCACAGATCGAGGATCATCCGCGTGGCGGCCTCCAGCCCCGGCAGCGTGTCGTCCGGGTCGACGCCGCGTTCGAACCGATAGCGCGCGTCGGAATGGATCTTCAGATCGCGGCCGGTATAGGCGGTGCGCACCGGGTCCCAGTAGGCGCTCTCGACGAAGACAGTCACGGTCTCCCCCGTGCAGCCGGTGGCCGCGCCGCCCATGATCCCGGCGATGCTTTCGACGCCGCTGTCGTCGGAAATGGCAATATGTCCGGGCGAAAGCGTGTAGCCCTTGTCATCGAGCGCGGTCAGCGCCTCGCCGCCTTGCGCCCTGTGCACCCGCAGGTTTCCGTGGACCTTGTCGGCATCGAACACGTGCAGCGGGCGGTTCTGGTCGTAGGTGAAGAAATTGGTGACATCCACAAGGGCCGAGATCGGGCGCAGGCCAATGGCGCGCAGCCGGTCCTGCAACCATTGCGGTGAGGGGCCGTTCGTCACGCCCTTGATCACGCGGCCGGTGAAATGCGGGCAATCCTCCAGCGTGTCGGCGTCGATCGTCACCCCGATCGGGCTGTCGAAGCTGCCGGGAACGGTGATGTCGTCCAGCGGTTTCAGCGTGCCGAGGCCCCGCGCGGCCAGATCACGCGCCACCCCGCGCACGCCGAGCGCGTCCTGCCGGTTGGGGGTTATGGCGATCTCGATCACCGGGTCGACCTTGGCGGGATCGTTCAAGGCAAGCCAGTCGATGAACCGCTCGCCCACCTCGCCAGACGGCAGTTCGATGATGCCGTCATGTTCGTCCGACAGCTCCATCTCGCGTTCCGAGGCCATCATGCCGAAGCTTTCGATTCCGCGGATCTTGCCGACCCCGATCGTCGTGTCGATGCCGGGCACGTAGACGCCGGGCTTGGCCACGACAACGGTGATCCCCTCGCGCGCATTGGGCGCGCCGCAGATGATCTGTTTCTCGCCCTCGTCGGTCGCCACCCGACAGACGCGCAGGCGGTCGGCGTCGGGGTGCTGTTCGGCCTTCAGGACCTTGCCGATGGTGAAATCCGCCAGACGCGCGGCGCGGTCCTCGACCTCTTCGACCTCGAGCCCGATATCGTTGAGAACCTCGCAGATTTCCGCCAGCGAAGCGTCGGTTTCCAGATGGTCCTTCAACCAGGAAAGGGTGAATTTCATCGTCTTTGTCCCTCGCGTCTGATGCTCGCTCGCGCTTAGCGCAGTTGCCGGCGGAATGGAAGCGGAGCGCGCTCTGGTGGTTGGAAAAGCGCGGTGCCCGCTTCGCGTGCCGACACATGCCCGCCGGACAGGGGCGCTGGCGTGCCGGTTCCGGGCTGGCATCATCGCGCAGGCCGTGTCAGACGAGGCCCGACCGACCCGGACAGGAGCCCGCCATGCCCCGCAGCCTGACCCTTGCCGCCGCGCAATTCGCCAGTGCCACCGGCGCCCTCGACGCCAATTTCGCCACCCATCACGCCTGGGTCGAGGAGGCCGTCGTTGCGGGCGCTGATCTGCTGGTGTTTCCGGAACTGTCGCTGGTCGGCCATTACGGCGCCGAGGACCTCTTGGAGATCACCATGAACAGCCGCGACCCCCGGCTGATGGCCCTGTCGCGCGCCGCCGGTGACATGATCCTCGTGGTGGGCTTCGTCGAGGAAGGCCCGGCGGCGCAGTTCTACAATGCCGCCGGGGTCTACAGGAACGGCAAGCTCATCTACATCCACCGCAAGATCAACCTGCCCTCCTACGGCAAGCTGATCGAGACGAAATACTACGCGCAGGGGCGCTTCGTGGACACCCATGAGATCGACGACGACTGGCGGCTGGGGCTGCTCATTTGCGCCGATTTGTGGAACCCGGCGCTGACGCACCTGGCGTTCCTGCATGGCGCGACGCTGCTGGTCTCGCCGATCTCGTCGGGGGTGGAGGCGGTGGGCGAGGCCTTCGACAACCCCGCCGGCTGGGCCGCGACGATGCATTTCTATTCGATGATGTATGGCGCGCCGTCGGTGATGGTGAACCGGGTCGGCGTCGAGGGCGACCTGAGCTTCTGGGGCGGCTCGCGCATCCTCGATCCCTTCGGCAAGCCCTTGGCAGTGGCAGGCGAGGGGCCGGAGATGATCACTGCGAAGGTGGATTATGCGCAGGTGCGCGAGGCGCGCGCGCTGCTGCCCACGGTGCGCGACAGCAACCTCGGGCTGGTGGAGCGCGAGACCAACCGGCTGATCGAGCGGCTGGGGGTGCCCGATATCATCCGCGAGGACGGGTGAGGGGGTGGTGCAGAGCCGCGCAGCGTCGGGCCGCGGTGCAGCGTCATGCCAGCGGCATGCCTTCGGCCTGACGATGCGCGGCGGCGTGCAAGCAGGCCTTGCTTGCCGCGCGGGGGCGTTCTTGCAACCGCGGGCTCCGCCCGTTCGCGCCTCACTCGCTCCACTGGAGCGATTGCCGGGCCGCTGGCCCGGACCGGTGCTCACACCCCCGAATGCACCGCAGGCACATCCAGCGCGGCAAAACCGTAATGCCGCAGCCAGCGCAGATCGCTCTCGAAGAAGGCCCGCAGATCGGGGATGCCGTATTTCAGCATCGCGATCCGGTCGATGCCCATCCCAAACGCAAAGCCCTGCCACTTGGCCGGGTCGATGCCGCCCGCCTCCAGCACCTTGGGGTGCACCATGCCGGAGCCGAGCACTTCCAGCCAGTCGTCGCCTTCGCCCACCTTCACGGTGCCGCCTTCGAAGGAACACTGGATATCGACCTCCGCCGAGGGCTCGGTGAACGGGAAATGCGAGGCGCGGAAGCGGGTTTTGACCTTGGCGCCGAAATAGGCGGAAAAGAATTCCTCCAGCACCCATTTGAGGTTGGCCATGGAAATGTCGCGGTCGATGGCCAGCCCCTCCACCTGGTGGAACATCGGGGTGTGGGTCTGGTCGTAATCGGCGCGGTAGACGCGGCCCGGCGCGATGATGCGGCAGGGCGCGCCGTGCTGTTCCATGTAGCGGATCTGCACCGGCGAGGTATGGGTGCGCAGCACGTGCGGCGGGCGGTCGTCGCCCTCGGCGCGGTGGGTGTAGAACGTATCCATCTCGGCCCGCGCGGGGTGATGGCCGGGAATGTTGAGCGCGTCGAAATTGTACCAGTCGGTTTCGATCTGCGGGCCCTCGGCGACGGCGAAGCCCATGTCGGCGAAGATCGCGGTCACTTCCTCGGTGACCTGGCTGACAGGGTGAATGGTGCCCTGCCGCCGGGGACGCGCCGGCAGCGTCACGTCGAGCCATTCGGCGCGCAGCCGCTCCTCAAGCGCCGCGTCTGCGAGCGCCGCTTTCTTCGCGGCAAGGGCGGCGCCCACCTCGCCCTTCAGCGCGTTGAGCGCGGGGCCGGCGACCTGGCGCTCCTCGGGCGTCATCTTGCCGAGCTCGCGCATTTTCAGGCTGATCTCGCCCTTCTTGCCGACGGCTTGCAGGCGCAGCGCCTCAAGCGTGGCCTCGTCACGCGCCTCGGCAATGGCGGAAAGGTATTTGTCGCGCAGATCGTCCATGTCAGCTTCCCCGGAAATGTCCGGCTTGGGGTAGCCTCAGGGGGCGCGGTTTGCAACCTTGGCTTGGCGGCGGGTGGTGACGGCACGAAAAAACCCGCCAGCGGGGGCTGGCGGGCCGTAATTTCGCGCGGTGGCGCGGCTCAGCCGAGCGCGCCCTTCGCCTGCGCGACGATGGCGCCGAAGGCGTCGGGTTCGTGCACGGCGAGATCGGCCAGGACCTTGCGGTCCACTTCCAGCCCGGCCTTGGCGAGGCCGTTGATGAAGCGCGAATAGGTCAGCGAATCGTCATGCGCGCGCACTGCGGCGTTGATGCGCTGGATCCACAGCGCGCGGAACTGGCGCTTGCGGTTCTTGCGGTCGCGCGTGGCGTACTGGTTGGCCTTGTCAACGGCTTGCGTCGCAGTGCGGAAGTTGCGGCTGCGCGCGCCGTAATAGCCTTTGGCGGCCTTGACAGTGGCGCGGTGACGGGCGTGGGTCTTGACCCCACCTTTGACTCTGGACATCTAGGGACTCCTCAGCGCGCGTAGGGCATGTAACCCTTGACGATCTTCTCGTCAGGGGCGGACAGGGTTGTGGTTCCCCGCGCATTGCGGATGAACTTGTTGGTCCGTTTGATCATGCCGTGGCGTTTGCCGGCCTGCGCCGCCTTGATCCGGCCGGTGGCCGTGACCTTGAAGCGCTTCTTGGCGCCCGACTTGGTTTTCATCTTGGGCATTTTCGTCTCCGGTTCAGGGGCTACGTTCTGGCGCGACTCGGCATGCCTCTTGGGCCGGACGCACCGATTGGAGCGCGTCGTCTAGCGCCAATCGCGGGGCAAGGCAAGAGGGCGTTCACAGCCCGGCCAGAAGCCGCGACAGGACCGAGATGAAGGCATCGGGCACTTCGCGCCAGCCCTGCGGGTCCGGCAGCGACCAGTAGCCGTAGACGAACACGCCTGCCCCGGCTGCCAGCGCCGCGAGCGCCACGGTGGGAAAGTCACCTTCGGACCAGACCGAGAGCGCCGAGGCGAGGGCAAACAGCACCACCAAGCTGGACAGGGCAATCAGGATGTCCGGGCTCAGGATCATTCAAGGTCCGTCGAGAAGATCAGCCGTTCGTCGCAGGGCGCGACGCGGATGATGTTGGTGGTACCCTGAATGTTGAATGGCACACCCGCGGTGACGACGATGAAATCGCTTTCCGTTGCGAAACCGGCATCGCGCGCCGCCCGTGCCGCCGACACCACGGCCATCTTGAAGCGCGTCACTTCGCCGGTGAGGTAGCAGTTGGTGCCCCATGTCAGGCTCATCCGCCGGGCGACGCCGATCAGCGGCGTAATTGCGATGATCGGCACCCGTGGGCGTTCGCGTGCCACCAGCGCGGCGGTGGTGCCCGATTGGGTGAAGCAACAGATCGCGGCGATATTGGCGGTTTCGGCGATCTCGCGGGCCGAGGCGACGATGCCGTCGGCGACGCTGGAGCGGTTTATCTTGCGGGTCGACAGCATGATGTCGCGGTAGGTCTCGTCGGATTCGACCTCCAGCGCGACGTTGTGCATGGTGGTGACCGCCTCGACCGGGTAGCCGCCCGCGGCACTTTCGGCGGACAGCATGACCGCGTCGGCGCCCTCGTAGATGGCGGTGGCGACGTCGGAGACCTCGGCCCGGGTGGGAACCGGGCTTTCGATCATCGATTCGAGCATCTGCGTCGCCACGATCACCGGTTTGGCGGCCGAGCGGCATTTGCCCACCAGCCGTTTCTGGATCGGCGGCACTGCCTGCACCGGAAGCTCGACGCCAAGATCGCCGCGCGCGACCATGATCCCGTCGCTGACGGCTAGAATGTCATCGAAGCATTTTACCGCCGATGGCTTCTCGATCTTCGACAGAATCGCGGCGCGGCCCTTGGCCAACGTGCGGGCCTCTTCCACGTCTTCCGGTCGCTGCACGAAGGACAGCGCCAGCCAGTCGACACCGAGCTGGCAGACGAATTCGAGGTCGCTGCGGTCCTTTTCCGACAGCGCCGCCAGCGGCAGCACCACGTCGGGGACGTTGACGCCCTTGCGGTTGGAAATGCTGCCGCCCGCGATGACCTTGCAAATGGCGTAATCGGCGCCGCAATCGACGACCTCAAGCTTGATCTTGCCGTCATTGACCAGAAGGTTCGAACCGGGGGCCAGCGCCGCGAAAATCTCGGGATGGGGCAACTGAACGCGGCTTTGGTCGCCCTCGGCCTCGTCGAGGTCAAAGCGGAAGGTGGCGCCGGCCTCCAGCTCGTGGGGACCGTTGGCGAAGACCCCGCAGCGCAGTTTCGGCCCCTGAAGGTCGGCGAGGATGGCGATCGGGCGGCCGGTATCCTTTTCCACCTGCCGGATGATGGCGTGGCGCGCGCGGATTTCTTCTTGGTCGCCATGGCTCATGTTCAGGCGGAAGACATTGGCGCCGGCCTCGAACAGCGCCCGGATCATGTCATAATCGTTGGACGCAGGGCCGAGCGTTGCCACGATCTTCACGTTGCGCAGGCTTTTCATGGTATGTTCCCTCTTCGTCTCGATTTATGTTAGCGCTCACATGATGATTGCTTGGCTTATGTCGCAAATCTTGGCGCATGGCAACTGGCCCTCACCTTCAACCTGCCTTATGCCCTTTCTGTCAATGAAGGATCACGAGGAAATGACGTCGCCTTATCACATTGAAGGGCGCGAGAGGGCCTCGCGCTGGCTGATCACCTGCGATCATGCGTCGAACCGGGTGCCCGATTGCGTGAACGGTGGCGATCTGGGGCTGCCGGCCGAGGACATGGCGCGCCACATCGCCTATGATATCGGCGCGGCGGGCCTCGCGCGTTGGCTGGCGCAGGAGGTGGACGCGCCGCTGATCCTGTCGGATTTCTCGCGCCTCGTGATCGACCCGAACCGGGGTGAGCATGATCCGACGGTCCTGATGAAGCTCTACGACGGGTCGATCATCCCGGCCAATCGCACCGCCGATGCCGCCGAGCGCGAACGGCGGCTCGACGCCTTTCACCGGCCTTATCACGAAGCGCTGACGCAACTGGCGGTGCGGCGCGACGATACGGTGCTGGTGGCGATGCACAGTTTCACGCCGCAATTCAAGGGGCGCGCCATGCGGCCCTGGCATGTCGCAGTGCTGTATGCCGAGGATACGCGGTTGGCCGCGCCGCTGCTGGCGCGGTTGCGGGCGGAGGGCGATATCTTCGTCGGCGACAACGAACCCTATAGCGGCCAGTTGCCCGGTGACAGCATGGATCGCCACGGGGTGCAGCCGGGCCGGCCGCATGTGCTGATCGAGCTGCGCAACGACCTGATCGCGACGCCGGAGCAACAGCGCCATTGGGCCGGGCGCCTGGCGCCGATCCTTGACGGCGCGCTGGCCGACGCACAGGTTTAAGATCAACACCGGAGGACAGAGATGGAAGACCAGACCCGCACAGAGATCGAGGCCGCCGCCTTTCGCCGCCTGCAACGGCACCTGCTGGAGGACCGGCCCGACGTGCAGAACATCGACCTGATGAACATGGCCGGATTCTGCCGCAACTGCCTTGCGCGCTGGTATCAGGAGGCCGCGACCGAGCGCGGGCTGCCGATGACCAGGGAGGAAGGACGCGAAGCCTTCTACGGCATGACCTATGACGACTGGAAGGCACGGAACCAGACCGCGGCGAGCCCGGAAAAACAGGCGTCGTTCGAAAAGGCCTTCGCCGAGAACGTTGGCAAGACGGGCTGACGCTTTACGCTTCGGCCATGGCCGTGCGGTAGAAGGCGGGCTTGTCGGGGCTGCCCAGATCCGGCTCATACCGGTAGCCACCGCTGTCGAAATCAAGGATCGCCTCCGGGTCGCGTAGCTGGTTCTGGATGACAAACCGCGCCATCGCGCCGCGCGCCTTCTTGGCGTAGAAGCTGACCACCTTCGGGCCGCCCGGCTTTTCCTCCAGAAATTGCGGGGTGATGACGCGCGGGCGCAGCGCATCGGGCTTGACGGCGGTGAAATACTCGACCGAAGCGCAGTTGATCAGCGTATCGGTGTTCACGCGCTCCGCCTCGGCCGTTAGCGCCTCGGCGATGCGGTCGCCCCAGTATTCGTAAAGCGATTTGCCGCGCTCCGTCTTCAAGCGGCTGCCCATTTCCAGCCGGTATTCCTGGATCGCGTCGAACGGGCGCAGCAGGCCGTAGAGTCCGGAGAGGATGCGCAGGTGATCCTGCGCGAAGGCCAGTTCGGTCTCATCGAGGCTGGCCGCTTCAAGCCCGGTATAGGTGTCGCCGGCAAAGGCCAGCCCGGCGGGGCGCCGGTCGGCGTGATCATGGAAACGCGCGAAGCGGTCATGGTTCAGTTTACCAAGGTTTTCACTGATCGACATCAGGCGTTGCAACGCGGCCACCGACAGGCCGCCCGCGATTTCGGCAAGGTGGTTGGCGTCGGCCTGGAACATCGGCGTGGTCATGTCGACGTCGCGCGGCGTCCAGTCGAGCTTCTTGGCCGGTGAGATCACGATCAGCATGGTGCGGTATCCTTACTGTCGGCCCGTTGGGGGCAGTCAAACACGACCTAGCGCCAAGCCCGTTTGGCAACAAGGGCGGCAGACGGGCCAAACCGCGCCGCCAAATGCCTTGAGATTGCTGCATGACCTGCGCAATATCGCGCATATGACAGAGTCTCAGACATCGTCCGTCCCCGGCCCGCATCGTCAACGCGTGCAGACCGCCGCGCTTGTGGTCATCGCAAGCGGGGTCGTTCTGCTTGTGCTGGTCGAGGCACGGTTCCTGCTGGCCTCGCTTGCCGTGGCGATCATCCTGTTCAGCCTGACCAGCGACGCCATCAACTATATCGCACGGTTGCGCGTCGGGCCGGTGCGCTTCCCGACATGGCTGGCCAGTATTGCTGCCGTGGTGCTGATCTCCACCGGCTTGTTCATGATGACATCGCTGATCCTGTCACAGATCAACACGGTGTTGGCCACGACGCTGACCTATACCGAACGTGCGCCCGCGGCGGTGGCCGATCTTTTCGCGTGGATGGGCCCCGATGTGGAGCAGGCGATCCTGAGCGCGATGCGCAGCGTCGATGTCTCGGGCTACCTGCGCGCCATGGCCGGGCAGGCGGGCAGCCTGATGCAAGGCACGGTTCTGGTGATTCTTTTCGTCGGCTTCCTGTTCGCCGAGAAGCTCTGGTTCGACGTGAAATTGACCAGCCTTCTGGGCGGCGATACGCCGCGCGTCGCGCGCACGCGCAGGATCATCGGCACTATCATGCACCGGGTGAATTATTACCTGCTGGTCAAGACTGTGGTCAGCGCAGTGACCGGGGCGATGGTCTACGGCATATGCTACGCCTTCGGGCTGGAGCTTGCAGTGGCCATCGGCGTCCTGACCTTCGTTCTGAACTACATCCCCAATGTCGGCTCCATCGTGGCGACGGTTCTGGCGACGCTGGTGGTCTATGTACAGCTTGGCGAACCAGCGCCGACGATCGCCTTTTTCGTCGCTGCGGGGGCGATCCAGTTCGTCAACGGCAATATCATCGACCCGTGGCTGATGGGCCGCACGCTGCGCCTGTCGACATTCGGGATCATCGTCTCGCTGGCCTTCTGGGGCGCGGTCTGGGGCATTGCGGGGATGTTCCTGTCGGTGCCGATCATGGTCGCGGTGATGATCGTGTGCAGCCATGTGCCCGGGTTGCGCACGGTGGCGGTGCTGTTGTCGCGCGAAGGCCTGCCGGATAACGAGGCGGGACCGGGCGAGGCGGACGCGCCCGAGGGCGGCGCCGGCGCGGCCACGGACCCCGCCCCGGCGCATCTGTCGCGCCGCAGCCGGGCGGGGTAGGGGGCAGCGCTCGCCCGGTCGTCGGCGGGGGCCGTCAGCGATGTCTGTCGGCTTTTCGTGTGCAGATGGCTTCGGCCGGAAGCCGCGCAACTCCGCGCAGGCGCTTTGCATCGACCGTCGGAAAAGCGCCCCTGACCGTCATCGAGCATGTGCCGCCTGGTGACAAAGACGAGAGCGCTGCACGCGGATTCACCCGGCGCGCAGCACGTCCAGAAACGCATCTGCGAAGCGATCCGCCCGGCGCTCTCCCAGCAGCCGTTCCAGCGTCGCCCTGTCGGTGGGCCGCATGTCAGCCAGTTTCGCCAGTTGCGAGGCGGAACAGGACAGCGGTTTGTCATGGCCGGTGTCGCCGCGCGCGAGCGTGGCCTGAACCGTCAGCAGCTGGTCGTAGAGCGCCCCGGCCTCGCGCCCGGCCAGCTTGCGCCGCGCAGGGTGGGTGGGCGCGGTGGCCTCACCGGTGACGACCTCAAGGAATATGGCGCCGTAGCGGTGGAGCTTGGTGGCACCGACACCGCCGATTCGCGCCATCGCATCGAGCGTTCCAGGCCGTGTCTCGGCCATCTCGATCAGGGTCTTGTCGGTGAAGATGACATAGGCGGGCACCCCTGCCTCCTCTGCCAAGGCGCGGCGTTTTGCCTTGAGTGCGGACAACAGCGGCGCGTCCTCGTCACTGACCAGCATCTTGACGGCGGGGCGGCGCGGGGCCTTGGCGATGGTGTCGCGGCGCAGGATGATGCCCGCCTCGCCGCGCAGGATCGGGCGGGCGTTCTCGGTCATGCGCAGGGCACCGTGGCGGTCGGGATCGGGCCGGGCAAGGTCATGCGCCGCCATCTGGCGAAACACCGCCTGCCAGCCGCGCCGGTCGAACTCCGTTCCGACACCGAAGGTTGGCAAAGTATCGTGGCCGCGTTGGCGGATCTTGTCGGTAGCATTTCCGGTCAGGATGTCGATCAGGTGCCCGGCGCCGAAGCTTTCGCCGGTGCGCAGCATCGCAGAGAGGGCCTTTTGCACCGCGACGCCCGCGTCGAACAGGTCCGGCGGGTCGGCGCAAAGGTCGCAATTGCCGCAAGGATCGGGGTTTTCGCCGAAGTAGCGCAACAGGATCTGACGTCGGCACGCCGTCGCCTCGGCCAGCCCGAGCAACGCGTTGAGCCGGCCATGGTCGGCGGTCTTGCGGTCGGCGGGGGCCAGCCCTTCGTCGATCTGCTGGCGGCGAAAGCGGATATCGTCGGGGCCGAACAGGGTCAGCGTGTCGGCCGGGGCCCCGTCACGGCCGGCGCGGCCGATTTCCTGGTAATAGGCCTCGATCGACTTGGGCAGGTCGGCATGCGCGACCCAGCGGATATCGGGCTTGTCCACCCCCATGCCGAAGGCGACCGTGGCCACCACGATCAACCCGTCCTCTTGCGCGAAACGGGTTTCCACCACGCGGCGGTCGCCCGCTTCCATGCCGCCATGATAGGCACAGGCGCTGTGCCCGGCTTCGCGCAGGGCCTGCGCCAGCGTTTCGGTCTTGGCCCGGGTGCCGCAATAGACGATGCCGGACTGCCCCTTGCGTGCGGCGGCGAAGGCGAGGATCTGCTGGCGCGGCTGGTTCTTGACCTCGAAGGCAAGGCCGAGGTTGGGCCGGTCGAAGCCGCGCAAGAAGGTCTCGGGCGGCGACTTTTCGTCGAAAAGTCGGGCCACGATCTCATCCCGCGTTTCGGAATCGGCCGTGGCGGTGAAGGCGGCAAGCGGCACGTCGAGCGCCCTGCGCAAATCACCGATACGCAGGTAGTCGGGGCGGAAATCGTGGCCCCACTGGCTGACGCAATGGGCCTCGTCCACCGCGATCAGGCCGACACCGGCGCGTGACAGCATCCGCGCTGTGCCGCCCGAGGCAAGGCGTTCGGGCGCGATATAAAGCAGTTTCAGCGTCCCCGCCTCCAGCGCGCGCCAGACGGCATCGGTTTCGTCCTCTGTGTTGCCGGAGGTCAGCGCACCTGCCTCCACCCCCGCTTCGCGCAGGCCGCGCACCTGATCGCGCATCAGCGCGATGAGCGGCGAGATGACGACGGTGAGGCCGGGCCGCGCAAGCGCAGGCAGCTGGAAGCACAGCGACTTGCCGCCGCCGGTGGGCATGATCGCCAGCACGTCGCGTCCGGCGGTAACGGCATCGACGATCTCTTCCTGTCCCGGTCGGAAGGCGGAAAAGCCAAAGACGGAAGATAGCAATTCGGTAAGGTCCGGCATGGGGCGGTCAGGCTGCTCTTTTGTGTTCTGAATTGGCGCGAACGGTCGCATATTGTGGCAGGTAGGACAAGAACCACAAGCTGTCGCGAACGTCGGTGCGCCTGGCCAGCAGGGTGCCCAGCCTGCGGCAGGACGGGCGATGGCTGCCGTGAGCCCTTGGCCGACGCTTGCTGCAAGCCGCGCGACGCGCGCGAGGGCACACCGCCCGACGTTCGGCTGCGTCCCGCGTCACCGACGTTGCGCGCCGCTCGGCCTCTCGTGACGCGTCGTGAGGCCGAGCATCCCCGCTTCGAGCGCTATCGCAGCGCACGCGCCTGGCGCAGGATGGTCACAAGCGTATCGCCATAGCGGCGCTGGTCGAGCACCTCGCAGCCCGCCGGTGGGATGGGCGGGGCGCCCTCTTCCCAGACGATCAGCGCCCCTGCGGCCAGCCATCCCCCGGCCATCGCAGCCCTGAGCGCCTTTTCCCCCAACCCTTTACCATAGGGCGGGTCGAGAAAGACGAGGTCGAACGGCGGCAACTGCACCGCGTCGAGGCGCGTCGCGTCGCGCCGAAACAGCCTGCTATCGTCCGCGGCCGCGCACAGCGCGACGTTCTCGCGCAAAAGCGCCTGTGCCGTGCGCCCGTCATCGACGAAAGCGGCAAACGCGGCGCCGCGCGACAGCGCCTCCAGCCCCAATGCGCCGGTGCCTGCGAACAGGTCCAGCACGCGCGCGCCGGTCACCGGGTCGCCGTAGCCGCCGTTCACCAGCAGGTTGAACAAGCTTTCGCGCACCCGGTCGGTGGTGGGGCGCAGATGCGCGCCGGCATCGCCCTTTCCGACCGAAGCCAGCCGCTTGCCTTTATGACGTCCCGCGATGATCCTCACGCTTTCAGCAACGCCTTGAGGTCGGTCGCGGGGTCGGCAACTGCTGCCTTGACGGGCGATTTGCCCATCGACAACAGCCGCTTGCCCACCATGTAGCCGCGCGGATCGTTGATCGCGTCGACGGCGAGGAAGCTCTCGCCCGCGAAATACCAGAAGGACAGGGTGTCACCGGTCTTGCGCGTCACGATCTCGTTGTAGCCGGTATTGAGGCCCGCGATTTGCAGCTTGGTGTCATACTGGTCGGACCAGAACCACGGCTCCGGCCTGTAATCCTCGCCCGCACCCATCATGTTCGCCGCCACGCATTCCGCCTGGTCGATGGCGTTCTGCACGCTTTCCAGCCGGATGCGCCCGCTCTTGTGGGGAAAGGACGCAGCGTCGCCCGCCGCCCAGATATGCGGGTCGGAGGTGCGGCCATGGGCGTCGGTCTCGATGCCGTTGTCCAGATCCAGCCCCGCGGCTTCGGCAAGGCCCGTCGCGGGCACGATTCCGACGCCGACGATCACCATGTCGAGCGCCAGTTCGCTGCCGTCGGACAGCACCGCGCCAGACACGCGGGCCTCACCGGTCAGCCGGGTCAAACCAACGCCCTCGCGGATATCGACGCCATGCGCGGCGTGAAGGTCGCGGAAATAGGCCGAGGTCTGCGGGCAGGCGACGCGTTGCAGGATCCGCTCTGCCATCTCCACCAGCGTCACTTGCATCCCGTTCTTGGCGCAGACCGCTGCCGCCTCCAGCCCGATATAGCCGCCGCCGACGATCAGCACGCGCCGCCCAGCGGTCACGCCGGGGGCCATGGCGTCTACATCGGCCAGCGTGCGCACGACATGCACGCCGGGCAAATCGCCGCCGATGGCAGCGGGCAAGCGCCGGGGGGTGGAGCCGGTGGTCAGCGCCAGCTGGTCATAGGCGATCACGTCGTCGCCCAAGATGACGGTCCTTTGCCGAGTGTCGATCGCCGTGACCGTCTGGCCGAGGCGCAGGGCGATACCGTTTTCGGCGTAGTAGCTCTCGGGCCGCAGGAACAGCCGTTCGCGCGTCATCTCGCCCAGAAGGTAGCCCTTGGACAGTGGCGGGCGCTGGTAGGGCGGGGCGGATTCCTCGCCAATGAGGGTGATGTCGCCTGCAAAGCCCGATGAGCGCAGCTTTGCGACCAGCGCGGCCCCGGCCTGCCCGGCCCCGATCACGACGATATGAGACATGAATTTCCTCCGACCCTCTGGCGTCGCAAGCGGACGATCCTAGCTTTCACCCCTATTGCAACACGCGAGAAAGGAAAACCATGTCGATTTCTGTTGGCGACAGGCTGCCGGACGCCACGCTCCTGCGGTTTGGCGAAAACGGCCCGGAACAGGTTCCGCTGGCCCAGAAGCTCAGGGGGCGCAAGGTTGTCATGTTCGGGCTGCCGGGGGCGTTCACACGTACCTGCGACGCAACGCACCTGCCCAGCTTCATCCGCACCCGCGCCGCCATGGCCGACAAGGGCGTCGAAGAGGTGATCTGCGTTGCGGTCAACGACCCTTTCGTGATGGCGGCATGGGGCGAGACGAGCGGTGCGACCGCCGCCGGGATCGCGATGCTTGGCGACCCCGCAGCGACGTTCACCCGGGCCATCGGGCTTGACTTCAGCGTGCCCGCCATCGGCCTTCTGGACCGGTGCCAGCGGTTCGCGCTGATGGCCGAGGACGGCATCGTCAAGGTGCTGAACCTCGAAGAGGAAGGCGGCGCCTGCAAGCTGACCGTGGGTGAGGAATTGCTTGAAAAGCTGTGACGACCCGGGACGTTCCCGCTTGCCCTGCGGGCGGGAACGCCCTGTTGCGCGGCCATTTTTCAAGAGCGCGACGCCGGCATGCAGGGAAGATCCGGGCAATGCCCGAAAACCGGGCATGTCCGGTCCAAGCCTTGCCGATGCTGCATGGCAGCAATTCCGGCCTGTTCATTGTGCAGGTGCAGCATTGGACTATATCCGATGGTGAAGGCGCAATCCGGCGTCGACGACCCAAAGGAGGCTTCCCATGGCCCATGCCCTTTTCAACCAATCGCTGGCCGGTCAATTCGGTCTTAAGGCACGTTTCCAGAAACTCCGCGATGCGCTCGACGCGCATGCCCGGCGACGCGCCGTCTACAGCCGCACGGTGCGCGAACTGCACGCTCTGAGCGACCGCGACCTTGCCGATCTCGGCTTTCACCGCAGCGAGATCCCTCGCATCGCACAAGACGCCGCCAACATGGCCTGACGGCGCGGGGTCAGCCGGCCAGCGCGTCCATCTTCCTGGCCAGCTTCACGTCCAGATCGCTCAGGCCACCCACGTCGTGGGTGGTCAGCGTGACCTCCACCGTCTTGTAGACATTCGACCATTCGGGGTGGTGGTTCATCTTCTCGGCCCAGATCGCGGCCCGTGTCATCCAGCCGAAGGCCGTCACGAAATTGGCGAAGGTGAAGGTCTTGGCGATGGCGTCGCGTCCTTCCGTCACCTGCCAGCCATTGGCCAGAAGCGGGGCAAGCGCCGCCTCGCGCCCGGTCTCGGGAAGTTTCTCGCTCATTCCTGTTCCTCCACGTGAATTTTGCGAAACGGACCATAATCGGTGAGAATCTCGATTTCCTCCTCGATCGCGGCCCTTTCGGCATCAAGGTAGCGCGCGACGGCCTCGGAAAAACCGGGGTCTCGCAGCCAGTGCAGCGAATGGGTTTGCGCCGGCAGGTAGCCGCGTGCCAGCTTGTGATCGCCCTGCGCGCCGGCCTCGACGCGGGCAAGGCTGCGGGCAATCGCGGCGTCTATGGCCTGATAATAGCACAGTTCGAAGTGCAGGCAGGGGTGATGTTCTGTGCAGCCCCAGTAGCGGCCAAAAAGCACGTCGCGCCCGATGAAGTTGAGCGCACCAGCCACCGGCCGCCCGTCGCGCAGCGCCAGCACCATCAGGATGTCGTCGCGCATCGTGTCGTGCGCGATGTCGAAGAATTCCCGCGTCAGGTAGGGTTGCCCCCATTTTCGCGCCCCGGTGTCCTGATAGAAGCGCCAGAACGCATCCCAATGCTCGGGACGCAGGGCGTCGCCCGTCAGTTGCACGATCTCGCCGCCAAAGCCCTGCGCCTGGGCGCGTTCCTTGCGGATCGTCTTGCGCTTGCGCGAGGACAGGCTGGCAAGGAAATCGTCAAAGCTGCCATAGCCCCGGTTCTGCCAGTGAAATTGTTGCGTGACGCGGTGCAGAAGGCCCATCTGCGGGCCCGCCGCTGCCTCCGCAGCGGTGCAGAAGGTGACGTGGAGCGACGATAGCCCGTTATCCTCGGCCAGTTGCATCGCGCCTTGCAGCAGGGCGGCGCGGCCGGTGTCCTGCCAGCCCGACCGGGTCAGGAAGCGGCGCCCAGTGGCCGGCGTGAAGGGCACGGCGATCTGAAGCTTGGGGTAATAGCGCCCGCCGGCGCGTTCATAGGCGTGGGCCCAGTTGTGATCGAAGATGTACTCGCCCTGGCTGTGGCCCTTGGCGTAAAGCGGCGCGGCGGCGACAAGCTGCCCGCCCGCCCGCGCCAGAAGGTAGCGCGGCTGCCAGCCTGTGCCGGGCCCGACCGATCCGCTTTCCTCCAGCGCTGACAGGAACCGGTGGGTGGTGAACGGGTCATGCGGCGGGCCGCCATCGGCGGCCTCCGGGCAGGCGCAAGCGTCCCAATCCGCCGCCGCGATGTCCGAAAGGCTGGCATAGGCGGTCACGTCGATCGGGGTTTCGCCGTCCATAATCGTCCTCCGCGCGCTCTTCCTCTCAAGATGGGCCGTCGCGCGCGAAGGTCAATCGCTGTCACGAAACGGGGACGCGCAGGATCAGGCGATCTGGAAGATCCCCTCGATCTCTACTGCGACGCCCATCGGCAGCGATCCTGCGGACACGGCAGAGCGGCTGTGCCGCCCGGCCTCTCCCAGCGCCTCGACAAGGAAATCGGAGGCGCCGTTCACGACCTTGGGTTGCTCGGTGTAATCGGCGGTGGAGTTGACGAACCCGGTCAGCTTGACGACCCGAACCAGCCTGTCCAGATTGCCGCCGCAGGCCGCCTTGAGCTGAGCCAGCAGGCCGATCGCGCAGGTTCGCGCGGCGGCGGCGCCTTCTTCGGTGGTCAGTTCGGCGCCCAGCTTGCCGGTGATCAGGCCGCTTGCATCGCTGGAAATCTGGCCCGAGACGTAGACGATATCGCCCACCACCACGAAGGGCACGTAATTGGCCGCCGGGGCCGGGGCGTCGGGCAGGGTGATGCCCATCTCTGCCAGCCGGGTTTCGTATCCGCTCATTTCAGCACCTTTCCGCGCGTGGTTGATCCGGCGTCACACTAGGCAGGGGCGGTTCGCCGCGCAAGCCGTCCGCCCCTTTGATTCCCGCGCGCGCGGTGCTACCTGCGGCGCAGTGCATGGGCGGAGAAAGAGATGGACCATTTCCTCTACAAAGGCGGCATCCTGCATGCCGAGGATGTGCCGCTGCCGCAGATCGCGGCCGAGGTCGGCACGCCGTTCTATGTCTATTCGACCGCAACTCTGACCCGGCACTACCAGTTGTTCAAGGACGCGCTCGATGGAGTGCCGAACATGGTGTGCTACGCGATGAAGGCCAATTCCAACCAGGCGGTGCTGAAGGTGCTGGCCGGGCTCGGCGCCGGGATGGACGTGGTTTCGGGCGGCGAATACGCGCGGGCGAAGGCGGCCGGTGTGCCGGGGGAGCGGATTGTCTTTTCCGGTGTCGGCAAGACGCGTGCGGAGATGCGCGCCGCCCTCGAAGGTGGCATCCGTCAGGTCAACGTGGAAAGCGAGCCGGAGATGCGCGCGCTGTCGCAGGTCGCGACGTCGATGGGCGCCACGGCGCCGATCACGATCCGGGTAAACCCGGACGTGGACGCACGCACGCACGAGAAGATCGCCACCGGAAAGTCGGAGAACAAGTTTGGCGTGCCGCTTGCCCGCGCGCGCGAAGTCTATGCCGAGGCCGCCCGCCTGCCGGGGCTGGAGGTGGTCGGCATCGACGTGCATATCGGCAGCCAGCTGGTGGAGCTGGAGCCGTTCGAGCAGGCCTACCTGAAGGTCGCGGAGCTGACCCGCGTGCTGCGCGCCGATGGCCACGATATCCGGCGGCTCGATCTCGGGGGCGGGCTTGGCATTCCCTACACCCGCTCGAACGAGGCGCCGCCGCTGCCCACCGATTACGGCGCGCTGATCAAGCGCTGCGTCGCCGGGCTCGACGTGGAGGTGGAGATCGAGCCGGGACGCCTGATCGCCGGGAATGCGGGGCTGCTGGTGGCGTCGGTGATTTACGTGAAAGAGGGCGAGGGGCGGAATTTCGTGATCGTGGACGCGGCGATGAACGATCTGATCCGGCCCTCGATGTATGGTGCCTATCACGATATCGAACCGGTGGTGCAAGCTGCGCCGGGGGTGGAGCGCGCGCCGTTCGACATCGTCGGGCCGGTCTGCGAAAGCGGCGACACCTTCGCCAAACAGCGCGACGTGACGCCGATGCGCGCGGGCGACCTTTTGGCGTTCCGGTCTGCCGGGGCCTACGGCGCGGTGATGGCGTCGGAATACAACACGCGCCCGCTGATCCCGGAGGTTCTGGTCAAGGGTGATCACGTCGCCGTCATCCGGCCGCGTCCGACATTTGACGAAATGATCAATCGCGATATTGTTCCACATTGGGTGTAACGCTTTGCCAAACCTCTTCCGCTTGATGAGCGTCATCGGCAGGAGGCGCAACGAACCCCGCCCGCAACAGGCGAAAGGCCAGATGACAGATCGCCCCGCCCTGACCGAAGCCACGTTCCAACGGCTTGCCTGGCCCCTGCGGCTGACCCGCCTTGGGATCGGTGCGGAGCGCGCCGCGCGCGCGTTCTGGCCGATATTGACGATCCTGCTGCTTGCCATCACCGCACTGGCCTTCGGGATTGCCGATGTGCTGCGCTCGCCCGCCCTCACCGGTGCCCTGACGCTGACCGGGCTGGCGTTGCTCTGGGCGCTGGTCCACGGGCTGCGGCAGTTTCGCCTGCCGACGCGGGCCGAGGCGATGGACCGGCTTGACCGGACGCTGCCGGGTCGTCCGCTGACTGCGCTGACAGATCATTCCGTGATCGGCGAAGAGGACTCGCAAACGCTGGCCGTCTGGCAAGCGCATCGCGCGCGCATGGCAGAACGGGCCGCCACCGCGCGCCCGCCACGCCCGGATCTGCGCCTGCACGACCGAGACCCCTATGCCCTGCGCTTCGTCGCCGTGACGGGTTTTGCCATGGCGCTGCTCTTCGGCACCCTGTGGCGGGTCGCGGATGTCAGCGACGCGGTGGCCGGGGCGCCGCAATTGCCCATCACCGGCGGGCCAAGCTGGGAAGGCTGGGTCGAGCCGCCGCTTTATACCGGGCTGCCGTCGCTTTACCTCGGCGATATCATGGCCGAGGCGTTCGAAGCGCCGGCCGGGTCGCGGATCACCCTGCGGCTTTATGGTGATCCGTCGCGGATCGACATCACCCACAGCCTGACGCGTGACAGCACACCGGACGATCCCGAAAGCCTGTCGCGCCAGATCGTCTTGGACCAATCGGGGACGCTGGAAATCAGCGGCGGCGCGACGCGAGCCTGGTCGATCACGATGCTGCCCGACCGCGCGCCTGCGGTGGATCTGGCCGCGCCGCTCACCGGGGTGCCGCCGGGATCGTTCAGCATGACCTACGCGGCGCAAGACGATTACGGCGTGCGCAGCGGACAGGCGGTGCTGACCCTGAACCCCGCCGCCGCCGACCGCCGCTATGGCCTTGCCATTGCCCCCGAACCGCGCGATCCGCTGGTGCTGGACCTGCCGCTGCCTTTCAGGGGGGACCGCGACGTGTTCACCGAAGTGCTGGTCGAAGACCTGTCGCAGCACCCCTTCGCCAACCTGCCCGTGCGGCTGGAACTGAGCGTCGAGGATGACGCCGGCCAAACCGGCCAGACCAGCCTTGAGATCGACCGCCTGCCGGGGCGGCGGTTCTTCAACCCGGTCGCCAACGCGCTGATCGAGATGCGGCGCGATCTTCTGTGGTCGCGCGAGAACGCCGCGCGCACGGCGCAGCTTTTGCGGGCGATCACCCACCGCCCCGACGACAGTTTCGACAACGAGGAGGTTTACCGGCAGGTGCGGGGTGCGATCCGGCGGCTGGAGGCGGCGGTGGACACGTTGTCCGCCGAAACCCGCGACGAGGTTGCGGCGATCCTGTGGGAGGCCGCGATCACGCTGGAAGAGGGCGACCTGTCAAGCGCGCTGGACCGGCTGCGTCGGGCGCAGGACCGCCTGGCCGAGGCGATGCGCCAGGGCGCCAGCGACGCCGAGATCGAGCGGCTGATGCAGGAATTGCGGCAGGCGATGCAGGATTACATGCAGCAGCTTGCCGACCAGTCGGAACCGGGCGATGGCACCGATGAGCCGGACAATCAGGGCGAGTCCATGGAAATGACCATGAACGACCTTGAGGAGATGATGCGCCGCATCGAGGAGTTGATGCAGCAAGGGCGCATGGCAGAGGCGCAGGAAATGCTCGATGCGCTGCGCCAGATGATGGAAAACATGCAGATCACGCAAGGTGGTGGCGACCCCAACGGGCCGAGAACACCGGGTCAGGAGGCGATGGAAGGCCTTCAGGATACGCTGCGCGACCAGCAGGGGCTGGCCGACCGCGCGTTTCGGGATTTGCAGGAGCGGATGAACCCGAACGCCCCGCGCCCCGACCAGCCGGGGCAGGAGGGCGACCGGCAGGGCGACGCGCAGGGTGACGCGCAGGGTGGCGAGAATGACGAGGGCAGCCTTGCAGAGCGTCAGCGCCAGTTGCGCGAACAATTGCGCGAACAGGCCCGGACCCTGCCGGGGCGCGGCCCGGCGCAAAGCGAGGAAACGCTGCAACGGCTGGAAGAGGCCGGGCGCGCCATGCGCGAGGCGTTCGAGAATTTGGAAAGTGGCGATCTGGCTGAGGCGCTCGACAGCCAGTCACGGGCGATGGAGGCGCTGCGCGAGGGGATGGAAGCTCTCGGGCGCGAGCTTGCCAGTGACGAGGGCGCAGACCCCGGTCAGGGCCGCGCGCAGGGAAACATGCAGGCCGAGCGCCCGTTGCAGGACCCGCTTGGCCGACAGGCGGGCAATTCCGGTGCCCTTGGGTCCGCGGAAAGCCTTGCGCGGCGCGAGGAGGCGTTCCGCCGGGCGCGCGACTTGATGGACGAGATCCGCCGCCGCAGCGCCGAGCAGGACCGCCCCGATCTGGAACTTGACTACCTGCGTCGGCTTCTCGACAGGTTCGCCGCGACCGAATAGGGTCCGGCGAAGCTACTCTGCCGCCCGGAAACGTGCCGCGCGTCAGCCGCCGGGATGTGGCGCCGTCTCGGTCCCTTCTGCGCCCCCGGTGGCCCAGTCGCGGGCCCTCTGGCCCACTTTCCGGAACGTGTTGGCCCCCGAGTCGCGCTTGGCCACCCAGTCAGCGTTTGGCGCCTGCCCCTCGAAGAGCACGTGTGCGAAAGGAGAAATCCGTCATGAGTGAAATCCTGTCAGTGCCAAAGCACCGGGTATTCTGCGTGATCGGGCGTAATCCGCACCGATCGGGCCGCAATGCGCCGCCGTCAGCAAGATTGCGCGGTTGTGGGGGTGCCTGTCACATCCCCGCCAGCGCACCCAGTCGGGCGACCAGCGATTGGACCGCGTCGTCAAGCCGAAAGCGCAAATCATTGACCTGCGCCACGTAAGTGGTCGCTACCGGCTCGGCTTGCGGTAATGCGGCGGTGATTTCTGGCGCGTAGGAATAGGCGGCGATGGCCGCTGCCGCGAGAAACACCATCAGGAAAAAGCCAATCCGGAAGCCGCGCTTGCGGCGCGGGCGCCGGTCCATCGTCTCGATATCGGAGGTCGTTCCCTCACCGGCATTGCGGTCGCTCGTGGCGCGCAAGGTAGAGTTGATCTGCTCGATATCCGGGAACAGCTCCCGCCCGCCATGGCGTCGGGAGGCCTCTGGCGCCTGAGCCTCCTCGACCATCTGGCGGATCGCAGCGGCCTCTGCATCGGCCTCTTCGGGCGGGTTCGGGCGTCGGTCTTGCGCGCGCGGTGCCGGGGCCTGGTCGAGCGCCATTTCCTCCTGCTCTTCGACCGTCGCGGCGGCGCGGCGCAGCTGTTCTTCGCGCTCGCGTTCCTCGCGCAGGATATCGCGCAGCGCCGGGTCGAGATCGCGGCGCGGCGCGGTCGGTGCGGTGCCAGAGTCTTCCGGGTCTTCCCTGCGGGTGCGTTTGCCAGGCTGAAACCATGTTGTCGCGCAATTGGAACATTGCACATCCCGGCCTTCGGGCGGAACGAGGGAGTCGTCCACGTCGTACCGGGCATTGCAATTGGGACAGGTCAGGCGCATCGGGTTCCCCGTTCAGACGACATTCGGCAGAGTCTAGCAATGCCCCCCCGCCTTTCCAAGCCATTGCATGGGCTGGCGATTGCAAGAAGCGCGCGGGTGAGGCATGACAGACGCACGCGATACGGGACGGAGCAGGCCGGTGATCGAGTTGAAAGAGGCCGCCTACGGATACGGGGGTGGGCCGCTGTTTTCGGACATGACGCTGCGGTTGGCGCCGGGGTCGTTCCATTTCCTGACCGGACCCTCGGGTGCGGGCAAGACTACTTTCCTCAAACTGTGCTACGCCGATCTGCGCGCCACCGGTGGCAACGTCACCATCTTCGGACAGGACAGCGCCAGCATGTCGCGAGACGAGATTGCGCAGGCCCGGCAACGCATGGGGGTGGTGCATCAGGATTGCGAATTTCTCGACCACCTGCCCCTGACGGAAAACATCGCCCTGCCGCTGACGGTCGCCGGGCGCGGCGGGCCGACGCAAGAGGCGAACCTGTCGGACCTGATGGGCTGGGTCGGGTTGTCGGCGCGGGCGGACGCGCTGCCACCGGAATTGTCGGGCGGGGAACGGCAGCGCGCGGCGCTGGCGCGCGCGGTGATCACCGACCCCGACGTGATCCTTGCCGATGAACCCACAGGCAATATCGACTGGGAGATGTCGCTGCGCCTGCTGCAATTGCTGCTGGAACTCAACCGGATGGGCAAGACGGTGCTCATCGCCACCCACGACCTTGCCCTGATCCGTGCTGCCAAGGCGCAGGTTTCGGCGCGGGTGCTGCGCATCAAGGGCGGGCGGCTGCAACTGGCGGGGGCGGAACTGTGAGCGCGCTGGGGGCTATCCGCGACGTTCTGCGTGGCGACGCGCAGGCCGACCGGGTGGTGCCCCGGCGCGGCCATTCGGTGCGGCTGACGGTTTTCACCTCGGCGGCGATGGCGTTCCTTGCGGTCTTCGCGCTGGCGCTGTCGCTGGCCTCGGGTCGGCTGGCGGATCGCTGGTCGGAGGCGCTGGCGCGCAGTTCCACGATCCGCATCTCGGCCCCCGCGACGCAGATGGAGGACCAGGTCTGGGCGGTGCTGGAGGTGTTGCAGCAAACCCCCGGTGTCGCCTCGGCCCGGGCGCTGAGCGACGAGGAACAGCGCGCCCTGCTGGAACCGTGGTTCGGGCCGGACCTGCCGCTGGAGGATCTGCCGGTGCCGCGCCTTGTCGAGGTGATCGAGACAGCGGACGGCTATGACCCCGACGGGCTGCGCCTGCGGCTGGCCGCCGAGGCGCCGGGCGCGGTGCTGGATGATCACACCCGCTGGCGCCGTCCCCTGGTGCAGGCCGCCGAACGGCTGCGCGCGCTTGGCTGGCTGTCGATGGCGCTGATCCTCGGGTCGGTCGCGGCGATGATCACGCTGGCCGCGCAATCGGCGTTGGCGGCGAATGTCAGGGTGATCCGGGTGCTGCGGCTTGTCGGCGCGCGCGACCATTACATCGCACGCGCCTTCGTGCGGCGCTTTACCCTGCGCGCGCTGACCGGGGCTGCTGTCGGCACCGGGCTGGGCATGGCCGCGATCGCGTTTTTGCCAAGCACGCAGGACGAAGGCGGCTTTCTGACCGGGCTTGGCTTTTCGGGCGCACATTGGCTCTGGCCGCTTCTGGTGCCACCGCTGGCCGCGATCACTGCCTTCTGGGCGACGCGCGCGGCGGCCTTCAAAACGCTGAGGAGCCTGCCATGATCCAGTGGATCCGATCGCTGATCTTCATCGGCCAGATGTATCTGGCGATGCTGGTTCTGGCTATTTTCTTCACGCCTTGGGCCATCGTGCAGCAGCGCGGTGCGTTTGCCGCCGTGCGCACCTATTGCCGCTGGGTGCGCTGGTCGGCGTCGTGGATGGTGGGGCTGAGATCCGAGGTGCGCGGCACGCCACCAACGGGCGAGGTTCTGATCGCTGCCAAGCATCAGAGCTTTTTCGACATCATCATGATCGTCTCGGCGGTGCCGCGTCCGAAGTTCATCATGAAATCCATCCTGCGCTTCGCCCCGATCCTTGGCTGGTATGCGCTGCGCATCGGCTGCGTGCCGGTTGACCGGGGCAAGCGGGCGCAGGCGATCCAGCAGATGATCGACGGGGTGAGATCGGGCGCGCAGGCACCGGGGCAGTTGATCATCTACCCGCAGGGCACCCGCGTCGCGCCGGGCGCGTATCTGCCCTACAAGATCGGGCCGGGCGTGCTCTATGAGCAGACCGGGCAGCCTTGCGTACCGGCCGCGACCAATGTGGGCGTGTTCTGGCCGCGCCACGGGATCTTGCGCAAGCCGGGGCTGGCGGTGGTGGAATTCCTGCCGGTGATCGAACCGGGCAAGCCGAAAAAGGCGTTCATGGCCGAGTTGGAGCAGGTTGTGGAAACCCATTCCAACCGACTGATGGCCGAGGTGGGCTTTGACGCGGATCAGCCGGGCCAGACGTGATCGCGCCTGGGAATGGGCGCAACCGCGCCAAAGCCGCTGACCGTGCCGGCGGCGACTTTTGCCGCAAGGTGGCCGGCGCGCAAAACATCGTCGGTCTCTAGGAAATAGGCAAGGAATGCCCCGGCATAGCTGTCGCCGGCGCCGGTAGAGTCGACTGGTGTCGCGGCAGCGGCAGGGATGGCGTGGCGCAGCTTCGGCGTGGCGACGATCGCGCCCTTGTCGCCGCGTTTCAGCGCCACGATCCGCGCGCCGTGGCCAAGGTAGTGGTCAAGGATGGCGTCGGGATCGGTCAGGCCGGTCAGCTTTTCTGCCTCGTCGTCGGAGGGGAAGACGATATCGGCCAGCGGCAGGATCTCCGCCGCCGCCGCCTTCGCCTCCGCCAGCGTCCACAGGTTGAGCCGCAGGTTGGTGTCGAAAGAAACGAGTGTGCCCGCCTCGCGCGCGATTTCCGCCGCACGCAGGATCGCCGCGCGCATCGTCGGGCTGATCGCTTGCGACAGGCCGGAGGTATGCACCACCTTCGCCCCGGCAATGGCGTCTTGCGGCAGGTCGTCCGGGCCGTAAAGGCTCGCCGCCGAGCCGCGCCGTGCATAGCTGAAGTAGCGGCCCGAGGCGTGCGGTTGAACGAAATAGACGCCGGTCGGGTCGTCCGGTCGGCTGATTACATGGGCCTGCGATACGCCCTCGACCTGCCACACCCCGCGCAGGGCCTGTCCGAAAAGGTCATCGCCCACGGCCGACAGATAGCCAACCGAGGCCCCCTGCCTTGCCGCCGCGATGGCGGTGTTCGAGGTGTCGCCTCCGACCCCCTGTTCGTAGAGCACCCGGTTGCCCTCGTCAGGCTGGCGCGTGAATTCGATCAACGCTTCGCCAAGGGTCAGAATATCCGCCATCATGCCTGCCCCTTTCACGGTCCTTGTAACAGAACCGCCTGCCCGGTCAGCGCCGAGTCCTGCGCCGCAAGGCCGATGCGCACCGCCCAGGCCCCGTCGGACAGCGACACGTCGGGCCGACCGCCATCGCGCACCGCGTGGGCGAAATGGCGGTGCTGGTAGAAGGTGGAGCCGTTGTGGTCCCCGGCGTCAAGCAGGTCAGGATCGACGGGAATGTCAAACTCTTGCGGGCCTCTGGGCGCGCGCGGGCTGACGATCAGTTTCGGCACCGGCGGCGCGCCGAGGTGGTCGGGCCAGAAGCGTCCGGGGCCGGGCACCAGCGCCTCGATCTTGCCCTCGGGGCCGATGGCGGTGATCTCTTCCTGATAGCGGCTGCCGTCCGCGAACATGCACAATTCCAGCATCGCGCGCGCGCCGTTGGCGAAATCGACGATGACATAGGCATTGTCCCAGATATCGGGCACCTTGCCGTCATAGCGTTCGTCAAGGTGGTTCACCGCCTGCCCGCCGGAAGCCATGACGCGCACCGGGTCCGATTGCAGCATAAGGCGCATGAGGTCGAAGAAATGGCAGCACTTTTCGACCAGCGTGCCACCTGTGTGCGCGTTGAAACGGTTCCAGTCACCGACCTTTTCGAGGAAGGGAAAGCGGTGTTCGCGGATGGTCAGCATGCGCACGCCGCCGGTCGCCGCGCGCGCCTTGTCGATCAGCGCCGCGATCGGCGGCATGTAGCGATATTCCATCGCCACCCAGATCAGGTGGGGATAGCGCGCCGCGAGCGCCGCAAGCCGCGCGGCATCGGCCGGGTCGGTGTAGAGCGGTTTTTCGACGAGAATCGGCAAGGGCCGGGTGCGCGCGATCTCGTCAAGCTGCTCGACATGCATATGGTTGGGCGAGGCGATCAGCAGCGCGGTAACCTCTTCCATCGCCAAAAGGCTGGCGATGTCATCGGCAAAGGCCAGCCCCGGCACCAGCCGGGCCGCCGCCGCGCGCATGGCCGGGTCAGGTTCGACCGCCGCGATGACCTCTGCTCCGTCCACCAGAGCGATGTTGCGGATGTGTTCCTGGCCCATCATGCCGCAGCCGATGATGCCGTATCGAAGGGGGGGCATGGATTACCTCATGCGGGCGACGTAGCGCGCCACGTTGCTGTCAAACCAGTTGCGAGAGACTTCGGCAATGCTGCCATCGCGCGCCCGGCTTTGACGTTCCACCAGACCGCAGGGCGCGCCGGGGGACTGGCCAAACTCCGGCGGGGCCCAGCCGGGGCAGGGCGCAACGCCGACCTCATCCTCGTAGCCCGTGATCCATAGGCCGAGCGCCTCGCGGTAGAAAAGATAAAGCGAATCCGACAGGTCCGCCGCGCTGATCGTGTCGGCATGGCTGGCATCGAGCCAGATCTCTTCCACTGCCGCCGGATTCGCTCCGAGGAATCGCAGGCGGCGAATCCGGTGTGCCTCCATTGATGCACCGAAGCGGGGCAGATCGCCGGGCTTTTCTATCCGAGTCACGTCCAGCACACGCGCCGTCGGCAGACCGCCGCCGCCGCCGACAAGTTCCAGTCGGAAAAGCGCGTAAATACCCTCTGGCGTTGCCTTGGATCTTATATAATTTCCAGACCCCTGCCGCCGGTCCAGAAGCCCGGTGTTTTCCAACTCCGACAGGGCCTTTCGCAGCGTTCCAACCGAGGTATCGAGCGACCTGGCCAAGTCGCGTTCGGGCGGCAGGCGAGCACCATCTACAAGCCGCCCGGCCGCGATATCGCGGATCAGCATTTCGCTGATTTGCAGGTAGAGCGGCAGCGCGCCGCCATGCGGACTTGCGGGCATCGGGGCCTCTGAAAGTTGAATTGATACATTATTGATCTACTGATCGGCGGATGCTACGCAAGGGCAAAATGACGCATCCGGGAGGAATCTTTTCATGACGGTGGTCCCCATCACCTCACCCGACCTCGACGCTGCCGAGGTCTCGTGGTTCGCAGCGCTCTGTTCCGACGACTACCAGTTCCTCGGCGTGCCCGACGGCGACCTGCGGTCAAGCTGGGAACATTGCTCCGCGATCCTGCGCGAGGCGGAAAAGCAGGGCTTTCGCAACATCCTGTGCCCGTCCTCCTACCAGGTCGGGCAGGACACGCTGTCCTTCGTGGCCGGTAACGCGCCGATCACCGATCGCATCAACATGCTGGCCGCGGTGCGCTGCGGTGAGATGCAGCCGATCATGCTGGCGCGCACGATTGCCACGCTTGACCACATGCTGAAGGGGCGGCTGACGGTCAATATCATCAGCTCCGACTTCCCCGGCGAGGTCGCCGAAAGCGCGTACCGCTACCAGCGGTCCCGCGAGGTGGTGGAGATCCTCAAACAGGCCTGGACGCAGGACGAGATCACGTACAAGGGCGAGGTCTACCAGTTCGAGGGGCTGACCACCGACCCCGCCAAACCCTACCAGACAGGCGGGCCGCTGTTGTATTTCGGGGGCTATTCGCCGGCGGCGCTGGAATTGTGTGGCCAGCATTGCGACGTCTACCTGATGTGGCCCGAACCGCAGGAGGATCTTGCCGAGCGGATGAAGGCGGTGAACGCGGTGGCCGAACGCTATGACCGGACGCTCGACTACGGGCTGCGGGTGCACATGATCGTGCGCGACACCGAGGTCGAGGCGCGCGAATATGCCGAGTATATCGTCAGCAAGCTGGATGACGAATATGGCAAGCTGATCCGCGACCGGGCGCATGATTCCATCTCGCTCGGCGTGTCGCATCAGGCCCGCGCGCGCGAACTGGCGGACAGGTTCGGTTACGTGGAGCCCAACCTCTGGACCGGCATCGGCCGGGCGCGGTCGGGCTGCGGCGCGGCGCTTGTCGGGTCGGTCGATCAGGTTATGTCCCGCATCGAGGCGTACAAGAAGATGGGCATGCGCGCCTTCATCTTCTCGGGCTACCCGCATCTGGATGAGTGCAAGATCTTCGGGGAAAAGGTGATGCCGCATCTGAAAACCTGTTCGCTGCCGCAGGAATATGGCCGCGTGCCATCCGAAACCCCGATGACGCCGCTTGGCGCGGGAGACCGCAAATGACCGAACGTCTGACCCTGTCCGGCCAGCTGGAGATCAGCCGCCTTGTCTATGGCATGTGGCGCGTGGCCGATGATGCAGACACCACGCCCAGCCACGTGCAGGCCAAGATCGAGGCTTGCCTGGAACAAGGGATCACCACCATCGACCAGGCCAATATCTATGGCGATTACGGGGCCGAGGCGGTGCTGGGCGCGGCGCTGAAGGCGGCGCCGGGGCTGCGCGACAGGCTGGAGATCGTGACCAAGTGCGATATCGTCGCCCCGATCGGCAAATACGCGGACAGGCGGGTGAAATATTATGATACCTCCGCGGCGCATATCGCCGACTCGGTCGAGGCGTCGCTGGCGAACATGGCCACCGACCGGATCGACCTTCTGCTGATCCACCGGCCCGATCCGCTGATGGACCATCATGAGACCGGCGCGGCGCTCGACGATCTGGTCGCATCGGGCAAGGTGCGCGCAGTGGGTGTGTCGAACTTCAAGCTCAACGACTGGACGCTGCTGCAATCGGCGATGAAAACGCCGCTCTGCACCAATCAGGTGGAGGCGAGCGTGCTGCATTCCGCGCCCTTCATCGACGGCGATATCGTGTGGATGCAGGAACGCGGCATTCACCCGATGGCGTGGTCGCCGCTTGGCGGCGGCAGTCTGTTTGCCGCCGAGGGGGCCGATCTGCACGCGGTGCTCGACCGGATCGGCGCAGAGCAGGGCGTTGACGCCACCGCCGTTGCCGTGGCGTGGCTGCTGGCGCATCCGGTGGGGATCGCGCCGGTGATGGGCACCAACAAACTGGACCGCATCCGGGCAATTTCTGACGCCGAAAAGGTGCAAATGGACCGCGAAACGTGGTTCGAGATCCTGACCACCGCGAGGCGGCAGGAGGTTCCATGACCCCTCAGGACAGCACGCAGCATTTCCACCCCGGCCCGGAGATGGGGCGCCAGCTGCGCAATGCACTTGGCCAGTTCGGCACCGGTGTCACCATTGTCAGCACGATGGCGGCGGGGCGACCGGTGGGGGTGACGGCTAACAGCTTCACCTCCGTCTCGCTCGACCCGCCGCTGGTGCTGTGGTCGATCGCGCGCACATCGCGCCGCTACCCGGCCTTCGCCGAGGCCGAGCATATTGCGATCCATGTTCTGGCCAAACACCAGATGCCGCTGTGCCGGGCCTTTGCCGTCGCGCCCGATGCCTTTGACGCGGTCGAATGGCATGCGGGCGCGCACGACATGCCGCTGATTGACGGGTGCCTTGCCAGGTTCGAATGCGAACGCTACGCCGAATACGATGGCGGCGACCACGCGATCCTTGTCGCGCGGGTGCTGCGGGCCGCTGTCCGGCCTGGCACCCCCTTGCTGTTCTGCGGCGGGCAGTTCGGACAGTTCGCGGCGGCGGGCTAGGTCATGGACCTGCGCGCGCGGCTCGTGCGCTTGCTGGGTCCGGGATTTTCAGCCGGGGGCTTTGCCGACGTCGCGCGGCTGGGGATCTCCGATTGCCATGGATGGCTGCTGGAGGACCTGCGGTTCACCGGCGCGCAGGATGAGCCGATCCCGGCCTATCTGCTGCGCCCGCCCGATGGCGCGGACCCGGTGCCGTCGGTGGTTTGCTGTCACGCCCATGGCAACCGCTATCGCATGGGGCGCGACGAGTTGATTCAGGGACGCCCGGCGCTGCAAGGCGCCTATGCGCCCGATCTGGTGGCGGCGGGAATTGCCGCGCTCTGTATCGAGATGCCCTGTTTTGGCGCCCGGGCCGCGCCGGATGAATCCAGCCGAGCCAAGGCGGCGCTGTGGCGCGGCGAGACGCTGTTCGGGCAGATGCTGGCCGAGCAGCGCGCGGGCGTGGATTTCCTCGCGGACCATCCTTCGGTTCGGGCCGATAGCATTGGCGCGTTCGGCTTTTCCATGGGCAGCACGCTGGCCTTCTGGTTGGCCGCACTGGAGCCGCGTATCCGGGCGGCCTCGGCGCTTTGTTCCTTCGCTGACCTTGCGACGCTCGTCGGCATGGGCGCGCATGACGGGCACGGGATCTACATGATGGTGCCGGGCCTTCTGTCACTGGCGCGCACTGGCCAGATCGCCGGGCTGATCGCGCCGCGCGCCTTGCAGGTCGGCGTTGGCTTGCAAGACTGGTCGACACCCGAGGCGGCGGTCGAAGTAGCCCGCCGCGATCTGGAGGCGGCCTTTGCCGGCGGCGGTCGGCTGGAGGTCATGGTCGAGCCGGACACGGGCCACGAGGAAACCTTGGCGATGCGCACGGCGGTGCTGCGCTTCTTGTCGGAGGAATTGGCGTGGACCACCTGACGAAAGAGGTCCGATAACGGGTTGGAGCGTTTGCTGACGGACGGCTGTGGGCGCGCCACGCGGAGTCACGGCGTGCTTGCACCCCGCCGCGCGATCGCCAGACCGCCTCGCATTGCCGTAGGATCGCCATCCCGTGCTCTGGCAATCGCGCGGCTCGCACGCGACGCCGCCTTCGGTCCCATTGTGGACTGCGCCCGAGGACTGCACGATCATCCCCCACAACCTGTCCAGCCACAAAATCCCGAAGCGACGCCCCCCCCCCCCTGCGTGAGATCGGCGCGCGGTTCCTGTTCCTGCCACCCTGCAGCCCCGATCTGCCCCCCATCGAAATGGGGGTCTCGAAACCCGAGGCGCTGATCGGAAAGGCCGCGACGCGAACCTGCGACGCGCGTTGCCGTCGGGCATGTGTGCGACCTGTTCAAGCAAGAAGAGTGCTACAACGTCTCAAGGGCAGCAGGATACAGGATTGATGAGACGCGACACGCTGCGGCGCCGCAGCTGCTCGACCTCGGCGGTGAGGCTGTCGAGCCAGTTCGGCGCTGCGTCGGGCAGACCGATCAGCGCCGCAAGATCGGCGCAGAGCGCGCGGGTATCGACCGCGGTCCTGGCCGACCCCGCGATGCGATCCGCGTTCGGATCATTGAGCTGATCGCCCCGCTCCTGCGCGCGCGAAACGAACGCAACCCAGGCGGCTATGGCGTGCTGAGCCTGTGGGGCGGCATCCAGCCCGTTGACCAGCGGCAGCAGCCGTTCGGGCAGCTTCAGGCTGCCGTCGTTGGCAATCTGTGCCAGTTCATGGCGCATATCGGCAACACTGAACCGTCCGATCAGCGCGCGGCGATAGGCCGGTATTGTCGGCAGGACCGCCTCGGACAGGGTCGCCTGCGCCTCGTCCCAGAGGCGTTCCACCCCGGCGCGCAGCTCAGGGTCGGCAATAGCCTCGTGCACATAGCGGTGCCCGGCCAGCAGCCCGGCATAGGCAAGGTAGGAATGCGCGGCATTGAGAAGCCTGAGCTTGCGCATTTCGAACGGGGCCACATCGGGCACGATCTCCACCCCCGCTTTGTCCCACGCGGGGCGGGGGGCGGCGAACTCATCCGCGATCACCCATTCGGAAAATGCTTCGGTCAACACCGGGGCGGCGTCTTCGACTCCGCTGGCCGCCGCGATCTCGGCGCGGATGGCGTCGGTCGTCGCTGGGGTGATCCGGTCCACCATCGTGTCGGGAAAGCGGGTGCCCGTGGGCAGGGGCAGCCCGGCGGCGCGGGCGAGATCCGAAACCGCCGCGCGCAGCTTGCCACCGTTGCCCGAGACATTGTCGCAGCTGATCACCGTCACCGGCGTGCTGCGCTCGGCAAGGCCGTGGGTCAGTATCCCGATAGCGCTGCGCGGGCCATACGCCAGATCCTCGGCAATCGCCGGATGGTCAAGGTCGAGCCGCCCGTCGGGCCCGAGGCAATAGCCCTTCTCGGTCACCGTCAGGGTGACAATCGCGACCTCTGGATCTGCAATCGCGGCGACCACGGCCTTCGGGTCGTCGCGCGCCAGCAGCAGCCGGTCATGCAGCGCGATCCGTTCCACCCGCAGCCCCTCCGGCCCGCGAATGCCAAGGTGATAGGCCCCGCCCTGCGCGCGCAGCGCGTCGTAAAGCACCGTATTGCCCATCACCACGCCGGTGATGTGCCAGTCGCCGCCGGCGCGGGCCGTGTGCCATGCCTGGTGCGCGCGGTGGAAATTGCCAAGCCCAAGGTGGAGGATACGCGGCATGTCGGGGCCTCACAGACGGTAGGTTTCAATGGCGAGATCGCGGGAGAGACAAGGCGCCAGCCGCGCAGCATCGGCGCGGTCCAGAACGCCGCGGTCGACCTGATCGGCCAGATGCAGCGCGACGGCGCGGCGCCATGTGTCGTGGCGCGCCGGGATCGACAGGAAGGCGCGCGTGTCGTCGTTGAAGCCGGCCAGGTTGCGGTAGCCTGCCGTTTCCACCACCCGGTCGAAGTAGCGTCGGATACCGTTCAGGCTGTCATGGAACCACCATGGCGGGCCGATGCGCAGGCAGGGCCAGTGCCCCGCCATCGGCGCGAGTTCGCGCGCATAGGTGCTTTCGTCCAGTGTGAACAGGATCAGCCGCAGGCGCGGGTCGTTGCCCACCCGGTTCAGCAGCGCGGTGAGCCCGCCGACCCAGTCGATCGCGACGGGGATGTCGGCCCCCTTGTCCGGCCCGTGGCTGACGAAAAGCGGCGCGTTGGTGTTGCGTCGGCTGCCGGCGTGGATCTGCATCACCATGCCATCCTCTGCCGCCATCTGCGCCATCTCGATCAGCATGTGGCCGTAATAGGCGCGCGCCTCCTCGGCTGTCAGGTCGCCGGTGACGGCGCGCGCGTGCAGTGCCGCGATCCGGTCGCGGTCGAGCCAGCCGGTCGCCAGACTCGGCACGTCGTGATCGGTCGCCGTGGCGCCTGCGTCGCGGAACGCGGCACGCCGGTCGCGCAGTGCGTCGAGGAAATCAGGGTAGCGCGCAACCTCGCGGTCGGTCATCCGCGCCAGCCGGTCCAGCGCCGCCGCGTGGCCCGGCCGGCGTGGATTCAGCAGGTCATCGGGACGAAAGGTCGGGATGATCCGCCCAGCCCATCCCGAGGCGGCAATCGCCGCGTGATGCTCCAGCGGGTCGGTGGCCGTATCGGTGGTGGCCAGCGCCTCGATCCCGAATCGCTCGAACAGGGCGCGGGGGCGGAAATCCGGCATCGCCAACCGCTCTGCCACCGCGTCATAGACCGCATCGGCGGTGTCAGGCGAAAGCGGCGTCTCAACCCTCAGTGTCTTGACGAGGGTGTAGTCCATCCATTGTCGGCTCGGCGTGCCGAGAAAGGCATCCCAATGCTGCGCGAACAGGCGGAACACCGCGCGCGGGTCGCGCCCTTCGCCACCCGGACCGATGCCCAGATCGGACAGCGCAACACCCTGCGAACAGAGCATGCGAAACACGTAGTGATCGGGCTGGATCAACAGCGCGGCGGGGTCGGGAAACGCCGTGTCCCCGGCCCACCATGCCGGGTCGCAATGGCCGTGGGGGGAGACGATGGGCAGATCGGCAATCGGCTCATAAAGGGCTTCCGCAGCGGGCGGCAGGGTCGCGCCGATGGGCATGTCCTATCCTTCCGGGTCGTCGAAGAAATCGCGGTTCGCGCCGATCAGGTCCGACAAGGTCGCTAGCACCCTGCGCAGATGGCGGCGCATCCGGTCCAGCGCCTGCCCGGTATAGCGGTTGCGGATCGACGCGAGGATGCCCTCGTGCTCCGCCAGAAGCCGCGTCATGTGGTCCGTATCGTCCAGCGACAGAACCCGCAGACGGTCCAGCGCCGCTTTTTCGCGCAACAGGAGCCCGCCGATCCGGGCAAAGCCGGTGGCCTCGGCTAGAAGCGCATGGAACCGGTCATCGAGTTGCTGGAAATCAAGTTTCCGGTCTGCGCCGACGGCCTCCCGCTGGCGCGCGATCACATCGCTGAGCGCGTCGAGCGACGCATCTGGCAGACCCTCGGTGCAAAGTCGTTCGACCACCGCGACCTCCAGCGCTTCGCGCAGGAATTGCGCCCCCCGGATCTGGTGTTCGGACAGTTTGGATACGTAGGTGCCCCGGCTTGGCCAGGTCAGCAGCAGACCGTCGTCGCGCAGCTGCGCGAAGGCCTCGCGCACGGGCGTGCGGCTGGCCCCGAAAACCTGCCCGACCTCCTTTTCGGACAGCATCGCGCCGGGTTCGATCTGCATGTTGAGAATCGCGGTCTTCAGCGCCGTGGCGATCTGTTCCGCCGCCGGGCGCGACAGGTCCAGCGACGCCACCGGAAGCGACGATACGTCTATAATTGCCGATTTGCGGTTCACGGTCGCGCTCCTTTGTCGGCCGCTGCGTCATGAGCCGGTATACCGGTATCCAAAAGAGTTGACAACCGGTATACCGGTATGGCTCAGTGCCGGGCGCGACCGGGAGGACTTACGAGAGATGAGCGATACGCAGGCGAAACGGACAGTTCTGATCGGTGCGGGCATGGTCGCCCGGACCCATGTCGCGGCCTGCGCCGATGCCGCCGGTGTCACGCTTCACGGGATTCAGGCGCGTAGCGCTGACAAGGCTGCGATGCTTGCCGAAAAGGCCGGGGCGGTGACTGGCGCGCCGGTGAAAGTTTATGACAGCCTCGGTGCGGTCGCGGCTGACGGGGACGTCGATTTCGCCATTATCCTGACACCGCCCGATGCGCGGTTGGACATCATTCGCCCGCTGGCCGAGGCAGGCAAGCATATCCTTCTGGAAAAGCCGATGGGCCGGAACGCAGACGAGGCGCGCGAGGTGGTGCGCCTTTGCCGTGAGGCCGGTGTCGTGCTTGGCGTCGTGTTCCAGCACCGGATGCGCGAGGCGTCGCGCAAGGCAGCTCAGATGGTTGCCGGGGGCGACCTTGGCGCGCTCGGGCTGGTGGAAATCGCGGTGCCGTGGTGGCGCGACCAAAGCTACTACGACGACCCCGGTCGCGGCACCTACGCGCGCGACGGGGGCGGGGTGCTGATCAGCCAGGCGATCCACACCATCGACCTGGCTCTTTCCTTGGCCGGTCCGGTCAAATCCGTTCGCGCCATGGCGACGACGAGCCGCTTTCATACCATGGAGGCGGAGGATTTCGTGGCTGCCGGGCTGCACTTCGCCGGCGGCGCCGCGGGGTCGCTGGTGGCCAGCACCGCGAGTTTCCCCGGCGGGCCGGAAAGCATCGCGCTGCATTTCGACAAGGCCAGCTTGCGGCTCGCCTCCGGTCAGTTGCACGTCGACTGGCGCGACGGGCGAAGCGTGACCTTCGGTGCGGCGAGCGGCACCGGCGGCGGCGCCGATCCCATGGCCTTCACCCATGAATGGCACCAGTCGGTGATCGAGGATTTCGCCGCCGCGCTGACCGAGGGCCGCGATCCGGCCATAACCGGGGAGGCGGCGCTTGCCGCGCATGACCTGATCGACGCGATCACCACCTCCGCCCGCACCGGCGAAATCACGGAGCTTGGCCAATGACGCGCCTGCGCTTTGCCGCGATTGGCATCGACCATCGCCACGTCTACGGCATGGCGGCCAACATGGAAGCCGCGGGCGCCGAATTTGCCGGCTGGTGGACGGAAGGCCAGCCCAATACCGAGCCGGGCTTCGTGAAACGTTTCCCGTCGGTGCCCAAGGCCGAAAGCCCCGAGGCGCTGCTGGATGACCCGTCGATTGGCCTAATCCTGCTGTCGGGCATCCCGCGCGACCGGGCCGCTTGGGCTGTGAAGGCGATGCAGGCCGGCAAGGACGTGATGAGCGACAAGCCCGGCTGCACGACCATGGCGCAGCTTGACACCATCAAGGCCACCGTCGCTGCGACAGGCCGGATCTGGTCCGTCGACTTTTCCGAACGCTTCGAGGTGCCGGCCGTCACCCGCGCCGCCGAATTGGTGGCCGAGGGGGCCATTGGCCGCGTGGTGCAGACGCTTGGCCTCGGGCCGCATCGGCTCAACCGCGACACGCGGCCGGGCTGGTTCTTCGACCGCGCGGCGTATGGCGGCATCCTCACCGATATCGCCAGCCACCAGATCGACCAGTTCCTGTTCTTCACCGGCTCGACCGACGCGGAGGTCACGATGGCCTCGGTCGCCAATTACGCCAACCCGGACGATCCCGGCTTGCAGGATTTCGGCGAGATCGGCCTGCGCAGCGCGCAGGGGCACGGCTATATCCGCGTCGACTGGTACACGCCCGACGCGCTGCCGACATGGGGCGACGGGCGGCTGACCATTCTCGGGACCGAGGGCTATATCGAACTGCGCAAATATGTCGATGTCGGCCACGAGGGCACCGATCACCTGATCCTGGTCAACGGAACGCGCTGCGAGCGGATCGACGCCTCGGGTGCCGGGCTGCCGTATTTCGCGCGGCTCATCGACGATATCCGCGACCGCACCGACACCGCGATGCCGCAGGCGCATGCGGTCAAGGTGTGCGAGTTGTCCCTGCACGCGCAGGCCATGGCCGAGGGGGACGCTGCATGATCCGCGTCGCCATCATCGGGGCCGGGATCGGGGCCGAGCATCTGTTGGGCTACCGCGCGCTGCCGGACCGGTTCCGCGTGGCCGCGATGTGCGACCTTGATACCGCGCGGGCCGAAGCGGCAACCGGGGGCGACGCCGGTATCGCGATTTCCGGCGATCTGGAGGCGGTGCTGGCCGACGCCTCGGTTGACCTGATCGACATCTGCCTGCCGCCGCACCTGCATTTCCCCGTCGCGGTGCAGGCGTTGGAGGCGGGCAAGCACGTTATCTGCGAAAAGCCCATCGTGCGGTCCCTTGACGAGGCCGACCGGCTGCAAGCCGCCGCCGAGGTCAGCGGGAAATCTGTCTTCCCGGTGTTTCAGTATCGCTACGGTCACGCGATGGCGCAGTTGATCGCGCTGCAAGCGGCGGGTCTGACGGGTAAGCCCTATGTCGCCAGCCTGGAGACGCACTGGAACCGGGGTGCCGATTACTACGCGGTGCCGTGGCGCGGCACGTGGTCGGGCGAATCCGGCGGCGCGCTGCTTGGCCACGCGATCCACGCCCATGACCTTCTGTGCCACGTGCTTGGCCCCGTGGCGGAGGTGACGGCACTGACCGATACCCGCGTGAACGCGATCGAGACCGAGGATTGCGCCGCCCTTGCCCTGCGCATGGAAAACGGCGCGCTGGCGACAAGCTCCGTCACACTTGGCGCGGGCGAGGACACGACGCGCCTGCGGTTTTGCTTCGAGGGGCTGAGCGCTGAAAGCGGCAGCGCGCCCTATGCCCCGGCCGAGGACATCTGGCGTTTCATCGCGCGCGCCCCGGTCACGCAGGCCGAGGTTGACGCGGTGCTGGCGAAGGTGCCGCAGGGCCATGCCGGGTTTGCCGGTTATCTGGACGCGATTGCCGACGCGCTTTCGGGACGTGGCGGCAGGGAGGTGACGCTGCAAGACGGGCGGCGCTCCATCGAGTTGGTGACGGCGATCTACCAATCCGCACACGACGGAGGGCCGAAACCATTGCCGGTTTCAAGAGAATCGGCGTTCTATGAGGGCTGGATACCTGACCAGCCCTGACTGACCAGATCCAAGACAGGACCAAAGGGAGGAAACCGAGATGAAGAACCATATTCTGCTGACAACCGCGCTGGCCGCGGGCTTCGGTGTCGTGGCGGGCGCTGCCGCGGCGCAGGAAGTCCGCTTCATGTGCTATTCCGATGGCAATGAATGCGAGGTCTACGAAGACGTGCTGAACCGCTTCGAGGCCGACAACCCCGGCATCGACGTGGTCGTGGACGTGGTGCCCTATCAGGCCATCCTCGAAAACCTGCCGGTGCAGCTTGCCGCCGGCAACGCGCCGGATATCGCCAAGGTCACCGACCTCGGCGGGCTGAACGAGTATTACCTCGACCTCGCGCCCTACGTGGACCGCGACTACTGGGAGACAAGCTTCGGCGACACGCTTGGCTGGTATCGCGCAGGGCCGGACGATGACGGCATCTACGGCATGCACAGCCAGTTGACGATCACCGGGGCGTTCGCCAACGCCACCCTGTTCGAACAGGCCGGTGTCGAGATGCCGGGCGAGGGCGCCACCTGGGATGACTGGGCCGCCGCGTCGCGGGCCGTGGCCGAGGCGACGGATGCCTCCTTCCCGATGGCGATCGACCGCTCCGGGCACCGCGTGGCCGGGCCGGCGGTTTCCTACGGTGCGCAGCTCTTTGATGACGCGGGGAACGGGCGGCTTGTGGACGCGGGCTTTACCGCCTTTGCACAGCAATTCGTGGACTGGCACGAGGACGGCACCATGGCGCGCGATGTCTGGGCCGGACAAGGTGGATCAACCTACCGCGATGCCGCGCAGGAATTCATCAACGGCGATCTGGTGTTCTACTATTCCGGCTCGTGGCAAGTGAACCGCATGGATGAACAGGTCGGCGACTTCTTCGACTGGCGCGTCGTGGGCAGCCCCTGCGGCCCGGCTGGCCCGTGCTCCGGCATGCCCGGCGGCGCCGGCATCGTCGGCTTCGAACAGACCGAGCACCCGGAGGCCGTGGCCGCGGTGATCGACTATCTCGCGCAGCAAGACGTCTATGCCGAGGTGACGGCGCGCACCCGCAACCTGCCCGCGCATCTGGGCGTGGCCTCTGCCGGTGTCGAATTCGAGGGCGCATCGGACGCGGCGCAGGCCGCACTCAACGCCTTTGCCTCCGATCTGCCCAACGTTTCGCCGATTGCCTTCGCCTACCAGGGCTATGCCGGCAACCGGGCGATGTTCGGTATCACGGTGGAACGGCTGAGCCAGGCCATCGTCGGCGAATTGAGCGTCGAGGACGCCATGACCCGCATGGCATCTGACCTGGAATCGGCGCTGGCCGAGTCCCGGTAACCCGATCCCGCCCCTCGCGCCGGTCGTGCGCGGGGGGCACCCATAGCGGAGACGGTGCCATGCTCGCTATCCTCAACCCGATCATGCGGATCATCGAGATCCCGATGCTGGCGATGCAGCGATTGCTGGGCATCAACCGGCTGGCATGGGTCTTTCTGTTGCCCAACCTCGTGCTCTTCGGGCTGTTCGCCTTCCTGCCGGTTTTCCTGAACGTCATCTACGCGATGACGGGGTCTGACAACGTGCTGCTGGCCGACCGGACCTTCGTGGGGGGGCAGAATTTTGCCACGCTGATGGATTGTTCGAGCTATCTCGACCCCAATACCTGCCGCGAGGACAAGTTCTGGCGCGCGGTGTGGAACACCGGCTGGTTCGTGACGTTGCAGGTGACGATCATGGTGGGCTTTTCGCTGCTGACCGCGATCATCCTCAACCGCGATATCCGGGCGCGCGGCTTCTTCCGCTCGGTCTTCTTTTTCCCGGTGCTGCTGTCGCCCGTCGTCGTGGCGCTGATCTGGAAATGGATCCTGCAACGCGAGGGCGTGCTCAACGCCTTTCTCGACTGGACCGGGGCGGGCGGCATCAACTGGCTGGTAGACGCGCAATGGGCGTTCGCGTGGTCGGTCTTCATCTCGGTCTGGGCGCATATGGGGTTCTACACCCTGATCCTGCTGGCCGGGCTTCAGGCGATCCCGCGCGATGTCTACGAGGCTGCGATCATGGACCGTGCCAGCCCGTGGCGCACCTTCCGCAGGATCACCCTGCCGCTGTTGTCGCCGACCATGCTGGTGGTGCTGGTTCTGGCGCTGATCAAGGGCGTGCAGACCTTCGACGAGATCTATGCCTTCACCGGTGGCGGGCCGGGCACCGCGACGACCTTCATCATCCAGTATATCTACGAGGAAGGCTTTGCCGGGGCGCCCCGCGTCTTCGGAATGGCGGCAGCGGCGTCGCTTCTTGTGGCGCTGGTGCTGGTGTTGCTGACGCTGGTGCAGCTTTGGATCAACCGGAGGAATGTCGATGGGTGAGCAGCCGAACCGGCGCGTCGCGGCGGCGCACAGCACAGCCAGCCACTTCACGATGACCGATAAAAGGAGCTCGCCATGAGCCGCATCTGGTCCTTCCTCACCGCGACGCGCGGTAACGGGCGGCTGCACTGGACCGACTGGGTGTCCTACGGCTACCTGGTCCTTGGCATCCTGTTGATGTTCGGCCCGGTGGTCTGGCTGGGGCTTTCCAGCTTCAAGACCCAGAACGAGCTGGACCGCTTCCCGCCGCGTTTCCTGCCTTATGCGCAGGAAACCATGGAACTTTCGGGTTTCGACGAGGCGTTGCCGCTTTTTACCGTGACCGAGGGCGAATATGCCGGTGAGATCGTCGCGCAGACCCGCCGCGCCGCCGGTCGGGCCGAGGTGGTGCTGCCGGTGGACCCGGACACGCGCATCCGCCTGCAAGCCAGCCAGCTTGAGCCGATCGAGCGGATCGCGTTCGCAACGTCGAATTACACCGACCTGTTCGAGCGGTTCAATTTCCTGCGCTACCTGTTCAACTCGACCTTCATCACCGTGACCGCGACGCTTCTTATGCTGCTGGTCAACTCGATGGCGGCCTTCGCGCTGTCGAAATACGAGTTTCGCGGGCGAACGGCGGTGCTGCTGATCGTGATCGGCACGCTGATGATTCCGCAGACGGTGGTTCTGGTGCCGCTTTTCCTGATCGTGACGCAGATGGGGATGTTCAACTCGCTCTGGGGGGTGATCATTCCCGGTGCCGCAACGCCCACGGGGGTGTTCCTGCTCAGGCAATACATGATCACCATCCCCGACGAGATCCTCGATGCCGCGCGCATGGACAAGGCCAGCGAGTGGAAGATCTTCTGGCGCATCATCGTGCCGCTGTCGGCGCCGGCGATCGCGGTGCTGGCGATCCTTGCGATCATGTGGCGCTGGAACGATTTCCTGTGGCCGCTGATCGTGCTGACCCGATCGGAAAACTTCACCCTGCAACTGGCGCTGAATTCCTTCCAGGGAGAGCTTCAGACCGACTGGCCAAGCCTTCTGGCGATGACTGTTCTGACGCTTTTGCCGATCGCGGCGGTGTTCATGTTCCTGCAAAGATACATCGCCACCGGCATTGCCTCGACAGGCGGCAAATGACTGGCGGCGCAACGACAAGAAAGGGCTGAACCATGGCCAGGATCGAATTGAAGAACGTGCGCAAGTCCTACGGCGCGGTGGACGTGATCATGGGCATTGACCTCGATGTCGCGGATGGGGAATTCTGCGTCTTCGTCGGCCCGTCGGGCTGCGGCAAGTCCACGCTTTTGCGCATGATATCGGGGCTGGAGCCGATCACCGGCGGCGATATCGTTATCGGCGGCGAGGTGGTCAACGACATCCCAGCCGCCGACCGGGGGCTGGCGATGGTGTTCCAGAGCTACGCGCTCTACCCGCACATGTCGGTGTGCCAGAACCTCAGCTTCGGGCTGGAAAACATCAACACGCCCAAGGCGGAGATCGCCGCCAAGGTCGACGAGGTGGCGAAGATGCTGCAAATCGAACCGCTGCTGGATCGACGCCCGAAGGACCTGTCGGGGGGGCAGCGTCAGCGCGTCGCCATCGGTCGCGCGGTGGTGCGCGAACCGCGCGTGTTCCTGTTCGATGAGCCGCTCTCGAATCTGGACGCGGAACTGCGCGTCGACATGCGCGGCGAGATCACGGCGCTGCACCGGCGGCTGCAAAACACCATGATCTACGTCACGCACGACCAGGTGGAGGCGATGACCATGGCAGACAAGATCGCAGTTTTGCGGCTTGGAGAACTGGAACAGTTCGGTCGCCCGCTCGACCTTTACAACAAGCCGGCGAACCTCTTTGTCGCGGGGTTCATCGGCAGCCCGAAGATGAATTTCATCGCCGGTCGCGTGGATGCGGAAAACCGCGAGGTGTTGGAGCTTGAGACAGGCGAAACGATGGTTCTGCCGGAAACCGGCTTTGCGCAGCGGTCCGGACAGGCGGTGACGTTTGGCATCCGTCCCAATCACATGCACCCGGTGGAGGGTGGAAACCTGCATCTGGAGGTGAACAGCGTCGAGCAACTGGGCGGCGAGTCCTACCTCTACGGCAAACTGCGCAACGGCCAGCCGATGACGCTGCACCTGTCGGGACAGACCAATGCGGGGCGCGGCGATACGCTCGCCATCGCGCCGGATCACGGCGAAATTCACCTCTTTGACAGCAACAGCGGCCTGACGCTGCGGATGGATTAGGGCAGGATACGGCGATGAAGGAAACATGGCGCTGGTTCGGCCCCGACGATGAAATCGGGCTTGAGGAAATCGTGCAGACAGGTGCGTCGGGCATCGTTTCGGCGCTGCACCATGTGCCCACGGGCGCGGTCTGGTCGCCCGGGGAGATCGCCCGCCGCAAGCACCTGATCGAGGGGCCGCCGAACGCCCCCACCGGCCTGACCTGGGACGTGGTCGAAAGCCTGCCGGTATCCGAGGCGATCAAGACGCAGGGGGGCGATTGGCGCGACCATGTCGCCGCCTACACGCAAAGCCTGCACCATCTGGCCGAGGCCGGGATCAAGGTGATCTGCTACAATTTCATGCCGGTGCTGGACTGGACGCGCACGCAATTGGCCGCGCCGGTTGCGAGGGGCGGCACGGCGATGCGCTTCGACCTGACAGAATTCGCGGTGTTCGATCTGCACGTGTTGCAGCGTCCTGGCGCCGCGCAGGACTACCCCGAAGAGATCCGCGAGGCCGCCCGGCAGGTGCACCGCGAGGCCGGCAATGACCTCGCGCGGCATCTGATCGGGACCATACTTGCCGGTCTGCCGGGCGCGGCGGAGCACTGGACGCTGGAGGATGTGCGCGACGTTCTGGCCACCTACGAGGGTATTGGCGAGGACCGATTGCGCGCGAACCTTGCGGCTTTCCTTGAACAGGTGGTGCCGACCGCCGAGGCGTTAGGTCTGCGGCTGTGCTGTCACCCCGACGATCCGCCCTTCCCGTTGCTTGGCCTGCCGCGCATAGTCTCGACCGAGGATGACTACGCGGCGCTTGTCGCGGCGATGGACAGCCCCGCGAACGGGATCACCATGTGCACCGGCTCGCTCGGGGTGCTGCCAGATTTCGATCCGGTGCGCTTCGTCGAGCGGTTGGGAGCGCATATCCATTTCGTCCATCTCAGGAACACCCGGCGCGAGACGCTGCACATGGGCCGTTGCTCGTTTACCGAAAGCGCGCACCTTGCGGGCGACACCGACATGGTCGCCACGATCGGGGCGCTTCTGGTCGAGGAAGCGCGGCGCGAGGCGGAGGGGCGCATGGACGCGGCAATTCCGATGCGGCCCGATCACGGCCATGCGATGCTGTCCGATCTCGACCGGCCGATGATGCCCGGCTATCCGCTGATCGGGCGGATGCGGGGGCTGGCAGAACTGCGCGGGGTGATGGCGGCGGTTGCCTGAGCGCCGCGCCTTTGGCTTGTCCCGGACCGCGCCCTGGCTTAGGCAGTGGCAAAACCCTGTCGCGGAGGTGGCCCATGGCCGAAGACCTGATCAATTCCTTCATGACCGGCCCGGACGAGAACGGCCGTTTCGGCAAGTTCGGCGGGCGCTTCGTGTCGGAAACGCTGATGCCGCTGATCCTCGAACTGGAGCGGCAATACGAATACGCCAAGACCGACGACAGCTTCTGGTCCGAGATGGACCATCTGTGGAAACACTATGTCGGTCGTCCCAGCCCGCTCTACTTTGCCGAACGGCTGACCGAGCATCTGGGAGGCGCCAAGGTCTACATGAAGCGCGACGAGCTCAACCACACCGGCGCGCACAAGATCAACAACGTGCTGGGCCAGATCATCCTTGCCCGCCGCATGGGCAAGACCCGGATCATCGCCGAAACGGGGGCCGGTCAGCACGGCGTGGCAACCGCCACGGTGTGCGCGAAGTTTGGCCTGAAATGCGTGGTCTACATGGGTGCGCATGACGTCGAGCGGCAGAAACCCAACGTCTTCCGCATGCGTCTTCTGGGCGCCGAGGTGGTGCCGGTGACCTCCGGCCGCGGCACGCTGAAGGACGCGATGAACGACGCGCTGCGCGACTGGGTCACCAACGTGCGCGACACGTTCTACTGCATCGGCACGGTGGCCGGCCCGCACCCCTATCCGGCGATGGTGCGCGATTTCCAGCAAATCATCGGCAAGGAGGCCAAGGCCCAGATGCAGGAGGCCGAGGGTCGCCTGCCCGATACGATCGTCGCCGCGATCGGTGGCGGGTCGAACGCCATGGGCCTGTTTTACCCGTTCCTCGATGACAAGTCGGTCGAGATCATCGGCGTCGAGGCCGGCGGCAAGGGTGTCGACGAAAAGATGGAACATTGTGCGTCGCTTAGCGGCGGGCGGCCCGGCGTGCTGCATGGCAACCGCACCTACCTGTTGCAGGACGATGACGGGCAGATCCTCGAAGGCTACTCGATCTCGGCGGGGCTGGACTACCCCGGCATCGGGCCGGAACATAGCTGGCTGCACGATATCGGGCGGGCGCACTACGTTTCCGTCACCGACAAGGAGGCGCTCGCCGCGTTCCAGCTCTGTTGCGAGAAAGAGGGAATCATCCCAGCACTGGAACCGTCCCACGCGCTTGCCCACGTCACCAGGATCGCGCCGGACCTGCCTGCCGATCACATCATCTGCATGAACATGTGCGGTCGCGGCGACAAGGATATCTTCACAGTTGCGAAACATCTGGGTTTCGGCTTGGATGACGCGGATTGACGCTTGCGCAGCATCGTCAAAAGGGGCGCCCCGCGATGGGCGCCCTTTTTCGTTGCGGGCCGGCCGTCACTCCCACTTGTAGTTGAAACTCACGGAGATCCGGTCATCCTCGGCCATGTTCATCGGCACTTCATGGCGCAGCCAGCTTTCCCACAGCAGCACGTCGCCGACCTTCGGTGCGACATAGACGAAGGTCCGCAGATCCTCGCGCGCATCTTTCCTGCGCGCCGGGGCCGCCATCATCCGAGCCGAGCGCGGATCTTCCAGCTTGAGGGCGCTCGCGCCGTCGGGCATCGCCACGTAGGTGGTGCCGGAAATCACCGAATGCGGGTGAATGTGCGAGGAATGGGTGCCGCCCTCGGGCAGGATGTTGATCCACAGATCCTCCAGCACCAGCTTGCCGTCGCCGAGGTCGAATTCGAGGTCTTCGACGAAGGCGGCGACGTGGCTATCCAGCACCTTGACCAGATCAGCGAAGACCGGGAAGCGCCAGGGCAGGTCTGTGAGCGAGGCATAGGAGGTGTAGCCGGGATAGCCGTTCGCCTCGCACCAGTCCTGCCCGGCCTCGTCGTCCTCGGCGATCACCATGCAAGAGGTTTCGAGTTCGCGCGCGTCGATGGCGGGGCCATGGTCCGACAACGCGGCGCGGTAAAGGCGGGTCACGAAGAGGGAAGATATCTCGGGCATGATGATCGCATAGCGTATTCGCCGACCGCCTGCGAGGGGAAAGCAGCCCCTCTCGCCGAAGGGTCGAAATCTTCCGCTTGCCCCCGCGCCGCAGCTCCCCTATAGAGCGGCATCGCACAAGTCCCCGGGTCCGCCCGGGGATTCGTCGTTTGTCACATAACCACCAGGATGACGGGTGACCCGCCTAAGGGGCCCGCTGGTGTATTGAGAGAAGGAAAAGGCGCATGAACGCCCAGGAACTGCGTGACAAGACGCCGGATCAACTCCGCGACGATCTTGCCAACCTCAAGAAGGAATCGTTCAACCTGCGCTTCCAGCAGGCCACCAGCCAGCTGGAAAACACCGCGCGCATGCGTCAGGTCAAGCGCGACACCGCGCGGGTGCTGACGATCCTGAACGAAAAAGCGGCAGCCGCCGCATCGGCCGAGTAAGAGGAGCCTGAAGAGATGCCCAAACGTATTCTGACCGGCACCGTGACCTCGGACAAGAACGACCAGACCGTGACCGTTTCGGTCGAACGTCGCTTCAAGCACCCGGTGCTGCAAAAGACCATCCGCAAGTCCAAGAAATACCGGGCGCACGACGCCAACAACAGCTTCAAGGTGGGGGATGCCGTCCGTATCCAGGAATGCGCCCCCGTGTCGAAGTCGAAACGCTGGGAAGTGATCGCTCAGTAGGCGGTTCCCTTTCAGTTTGAACGAAACCCTGGGGGATACAAACAGACCAGCCCCCACAGGTCGGGAGACACCACATGATCCAGATGCAGACCAATCTGGATGTCGCTGACAACTCCGGCGCTCGCCGGGTGCAGTGCATCAAGGTCCTGGGTGGGTCCAAGCGTAAATACGCCTCCGTGGGCGACATCATTGTCGTCTCGGTGAAGGAAGCCATCCCGCGCGGTCGCGTGAAGAAAGGCGATGTCCGCAAGGCCGTCGTCGTGCGCACCGCCAAGGAAGTCCGTCGTGACGACGGCACCGCCATCCGCTTTGACAGCAACGCGGCCGTGATCCTCAACAACAACAACGAACCTCTCGGAACCCGCATCTTCGGGCCGGTGGTGCGCGAGCTCAGGGCCAAGAGCTTCATGAAGATCATTTCGCTCGCTCCGGAGGTGCTCTGACATGGCAGCAAAACTGAAAACCGGCGACAAGGTTGTCGTGCTTGCCGGCAAGGACAAGGGCAAGGAAGGCACGATTACCTCCGTTGACCCGAAGGCCGGGAAGGCCGTGGTGGAGGGCATCAACATGGCCGTCCGTCACACGCGCCAAAGCCAGACCAACCAGGGTGGGCGCATTCCGATGGCGGTTCCGATCCAACTGTCGAATCTTGCTCTGCTTGACGCGAACGGCAAGCCGACCCGGGTTGGCTTCCGCATGGAAGGCGACAAGAAAGTCCGCTTCGCCAAGACCACGGGGGACGTGATCGATGCTTGATTCCGCAACCTACACCCCGCGTTTGCGGGCCATCTACCGCGACACCATTCGCCCGGCCCTGATGGAAGAATTCGGCTACAAGAACGCCAT
>Ga0100402_1000065_pt1 | contig 135908 bp, 136 predicted proteins | sample CryGeyme20150102_FD_80419 | JGI IMG/M metagenome (GOLD analysis project Ga0100402, IMG submission 80419) | Groundwater microbial communities from Crystal Geyser aquifers in Utah, USA - Crystal Geyser metaG 2015-0102 | ecosystem: Environmental > Aquatic > Deep subsurface > Groundwater | place... | reverse complement strand
ATTCAACATAATTTTGTTTAAGACCGTAGGCGAAGATATATAAGACCTACCGAGACAAAGAAAGAAAAAACTAAGATTTCAATATAAATCATTAGATTATCTCTCTTGCTCTCGCAAGAGAGATTTTTTAATAGAATACAATACAACTTATTTTTATAAACACGAGAACATGGCTGTTACTAGACAACAAAAAGAACAAATTCTCGCTGACCTTACTGAAAAATTTAAAAATGCTCAGTCTATCGGTTTTGCAAAAACTATGAAACTTTCTGTTTCAGAATTTGAATCTATGAGAAATTCACTCAGAGAAGTAAATGCAACATATACAATTGCAAAGAAAACTCTTATGAAAAAAGCATTAAAAGATGCGCTTGATATCGATGTTGATCTCTCAGATCTTCCAGGTCAAATTGGTGCTGTATGTAGTAATGAAGATGCGGTTGCTGGTCTTGGAAAAGTAAACGATATCGTAAAAGATAAAAAAGGAGAAAAAGTTGAGTGGGCTGTATCAGTATTTGAAGGAGAGCTCAAAGATAATGAAGCAACTAAAGCAATTGCTGGTATGCCATCAAGAGAAACACTTCTTGGAAGACTTGTTGGATCTATGCAATCACCTCTTTCTGGACTTGCAAGATGGTTTGATGCTGCTGCGAAAGAACTTGAAGAAAAAGGAAAAGAAAATATCGGTCAGCTTGATGCTCCTGTAAAAGAAGAAGCTCCTGCTGAAGAAGTAAAAGCAGAAGAAGCTCCTGCTGAGGAAGCAAAAGAAGAAAAAGCTGCAGAGTAATTTTTGATTTAGCTTACAAATCCTGAATTTATTCAGGGTTTGCAGCTAGCTCATAAGCTAGAATATCATTGTAGAGCTGTATTCAGTATCTCTTTGGAGAGGTACTTCCCTACTAACTGGGGTATTGAAACAAAATTCTACAGTGAAAACTCATATTTATTTATATAATTTTTTAAAGATGGCTGAACTATCTGGAAACGCTGCGAAGATTATGGATCTCGTAAAAGAACTTACAATCGTTGAACTGAACGACCTTGTACACGCAATGGAAGAAGAATTTGGAGTATCTGCTGCTGCACCTGTTATGATGGCTGGAGCTGCTGCTGGTGGAGAAGACGAAGGACCTTCTGCATACGATGTTGTACTTGCTAACGCAGGTGGACAAAAAATCGCTGTTATCAAAGTAGTAAAAGAAATTACTGGTCTTGGTCTTAAAGAAGCAAAAGATATCGTTGATAACGGAGGAACTGTGAAAGAACAAGCATCTAAAGATGAAGCTGAAGAAATCAAAGCAAAACTTGAAGAAGCTGGAGCTACAGTTGAACTTAAATAATTTTCAGGAATTATTTATACATATAAAAAAAGACCTCATGGTCTTTTTTTATTGGCTGAATATTGCCCGTAATTTATCAAAAATATAATTCCTTGCTTCTTCTGGAGTAGTTTGATACCTCTCCGGCATAGTATCTGATTGCCTGAAAATATGAAATTCTCATCCTTCTTGTATATGAGATACATTCTTTGGTTTTCTCGTCATAAAGAGTGTTGCCGTATCTTGTTCTACTACCTCAACACTGTGTGCTTCATTGACTCATACATGATGGGTCTCTCACTTCCCCACTTCAAATTTTCTTGAGTTTTCTAAATGATAGAGTGTTCCATCATTTTGAAAAAAATATTTTGCAAACTCAGATAGCGAACTCAGTCATAATACTACATGTACAAAAAAACGTGTATGGTATCCAACATCTGTTCTTTCTCATATGAGAACATGAAAAAGCTCATCTTCTATAGTTATAATAATTGACGGATTTGACTGTATTTCTCTTTGCAACTCTTTAAATGCTGCAATATTAATAATTCAGTATTTTTGGTACAACTGCGTTAACTCATGTCAGTTATTTTTCTGATGTAATCAAAGTTGTTCAATATATTCAGAAATACTCTCTAAGCCTCACATAGTCTGATGAAACATAGGAGTTTGAATATCACCAACTTTTGCAAATGCATCTGTCCTGAGTGGTCGTAAAATCTCAGTGATAGCTTCTCATGCAAGCTCTGGCCTAAAATTAAAAACACTCAGTTTTCCATCTAGTATATGAGAGAGTCCCTCATATCCATGTGCATGAATGTGGGTACGAGAGCTTTCTGGAAATACATGAAACTTTGCTTCAAACTCGTATCCTCAAGAAATACCATCCAAAATATTCCATCTATAAAATCATGCAAGTGGATGCCTATACATTGTTTTTCAAAGCTGCTCTCTATCAAAACCATCATCTAACACATTTCCCACAACATCTCTAAAATATTCCAAATTTTGTCACCACTTGGCACCATTTCATCTATCTGCAGTCTTTTCTAAAAAGCTACGCCAAGCATTTACAGATGAATCGTATGGTTGAGAAATAGACATAAAATCTTGATGAAATCTAAAAAAAATATATAATTCCGTGGCATTTATATTTATTTATTATACATATTAAATAAATTTGTCAATTATTGGGATGTCGCCAAGTGGTAAGGCCGCGGACTCTGAATCCGCTATCGGGGGTTCGATCCCCTCCATCCCAGCCATAAATGTAAAAAAAACTCTAGAAATTTCTAGAGTTTTTTATATAAGCTTGGTAACAAGATATATTATGAATCAAATAATTCAAATTCACAGGAGTATCAGAATTCAATACCAGATAATTACAAGTAGTCTCCAAAAAAGTAATAATTTGAAAGTTTTTTCTACGAGACTGGCTGCAAGAGGACTACTCTGAGAAATACTTTTGATATTTTCTTTATTTTTACTCAGAAACGTCTGAGACTTTTTTCAGAGAAAAAGTGTGAGAAGAAACCTGAGCATAGTATTACGCTTCTAGATTCACAAATTCACTCGTATCTCCATCAATATCTGCTCAAACTTTATGAAGTTTCACTGGCTCACTGTGTTGACCAAGCGTATTCAAAAATACATCTTTCCCTGGACCATACGGAATCACGACTTTGGCTTCAATATTTTCAAATATCTTTACAGCATCCTTTGTCCCGACAATGATAAGAATATCTACATCTCCGAAAAATCATACGATTTCTTCTTTGAGGTCAAAACTATCACTCGTTACGATACAAAGATGTTTTCCGTCAATAAGAAATTTATAAAACAAAATATCAGTATACTGCTTGACTTCAAGAAGATTTCCAGATTTTTCGTACTCTCATGGATGCGTTACATCAAAATCTTCGAGGTGAACCGTATTATCATTGTAATTAAAAAATACTTCCTTTTTATCTGCATTTTTTATAACGAGAGTATCTTCATTTTTATAACTTATTTCTATCATAGCGTATTAATTTTTATATAAAAAATGTTTTATTTCGATAAATAATTCCCGAAAGGTCAAAACGAACCGAGAGATCCTTTACCTTTTCTATATCTACCCATTTATATCATACGAAACGTTCTTCTTTTCGTACTATGGGAGTAGCATTTCCATTGTATCTTACGATAAAGAGATATACGTCTTTATCTATGACTGGGTTTCCCTTCAGATACCCGGCAGTATAGGTGTATGTGAGCTTCGTAACAAACTTAATGATTTCTAAATCTTCCTGGGCAATCCCAGCTTCTTCTGAAATTTCTCTGAGAGCTGTATCTTTTGCGACTTCTCACTTTTCGATTTTCCCTTTTGGAATCACGAGCTCCTCTTTATTTCGACTGTTAAGCCATTTTAATAAAAGGATTTCTACCTTCCCACCGTTTTTCCGATAGACCACTCAGCCAGAACTTTTCTCATATTTTCTTGGCATAATTGTATGTTATCAGGTGCGAGTATGTAACTGTATTAATAGTACTGAAAAGTAGGGGCAAATCAAGCTCATTTTTTTTGCTCTGTATAAAATAATGTGCTACGATATATATACACAAAAACAAAAATACAAATAAAAAAAATACTATGAACCAGCAAGACGATATTCTCGGAAGTTTTAATCCCGAAGATTCAGGGCAAGATTTTTCATCAGACCCAGTTTTCATGCAAGATGAAATCATTTTCCAAGATGTAAACATCATTGAAAAAGAAGAAATTACCCAAGATGCACAAGAAAATATTATCGCGCAAAGCGATGAAAGTGTATTTGAAACTCTACAAGAAGCGGAGAGTGATACTGCTACCGTTTCTCAGATAGAACAAAAAAGTGTTCTCAGAAAAGCCCTTTGAACTGGTCTATTTATGACAAAATACCTTACAACATCTGTATGTATTTTTGCGGTTCTCATGGTTGCCTCTAACTATTCTGCGTATTTCAAAATTGCTCAAAGTATTATTTATGCTGATGAAATGCAAAATACAAAACAATCTCTTATCGAATCGGTTGCGGCATCAGAAATTAACGAATCTAGTACTAATAAAGCTCAGACAAATACTCAAACTTTTCGTAATCTTACAAAATCTGAAGAGCAATCATCAGTAAAAAAAGTAAAACCTATTCATGATATTTCTGAATATGCAGCTGTTTCGACTCAAAACATTGATTTAGGAATCGAAATTACTCCATATGAAAATAGAATCATTATTCCAAAAATTGGGAAAAATATTCCTCTTCTCGATATAAAACAAACAAAAGTAGAAGGAGTAGATGAACTCAATGAAATTTTTATGAAAGATCTTGAAAATGGAGTTATCAGATATCCAGGAAGTGCAAAACCAGGTGAAAAATGAAATTCATTTATTTTTGGACATTCATCTAATTTCCCATGGATGGATGGAGATTACAATGATGTATTTGCCCTTCTTGATAAAGTTGTATTTGATGATGAAGTGGTTGTATACTACGGACAAGAAAAACATACCTATAAGATTAGAACAAAGGATGTCATCCGGCCAAGTGATGTTTCTGTGTTAAGAAATAATCTCAAAGATGATAGATCGCAAATCACTCTCATGACTTGTTGGCCAATCGGAACAACACTGAATCGTCTTGTTCTCACGTGAGACCTCGTAAAAGTAGAAAAAAAATAATATGCTCGGATATACCTATACATATATTTCATTTAATGAACTTCTTGCAGCAAGTGGAACACTTCTGCAATTTTCATTTATCCAAATCATAATCACTGCACTTTTGCTCTGAATGACAATATTTTGTATTTTTATATTTGTCCCACTTGTATATATTACTGTATCAACTGCAAAAGAAATAAAAGAGAAAAAAAAGAAAAAACAACTGCTCACCCAATTTCTCCTGCAAAAAGAAATTGAAGACGAAGTAGAAAAAGAAATAAAAATTCAGGAAGAAGGTGAAGTAATGCAATAAAAAATATCCCACATGGGATATTTTTTATTGTACTCTCAGCTTATAATACTCAGCAAAGGTCATTGAGTTTTCATGGAGATAGCTTGCTAAGTCTTGTCAAACATACCTCCAATGCCATGGCTCAATTTCATAGCCATCAATTGCTCTTCCATTTTGATAGCTGTTATGGAATCAATAATTATGAGCATTTGTATCAAGCCAATCATAGTATCTCATAAGTCTTGGGGAGTTTTTCCACTGAGAATCTGACGAAGCTTCCCAAACATCTGCGGTAAGTCCTGATTGGTGTTCACTATGCCCTGCTTTCGCGCAGAGATTATCCGGACATCCTCTCGCTTTGATTCCAGCTTGATAGCTATAGCTTCTATAACTACTCACAACAACTATTTTTTCTCACATATCCTCATAAAATTTCTGAGCCATAGCTTCAAAAGCGTTTGCAGCTTCCTCTCGCATTTGTGCATCTCATTTCGTATCTACTATATATGTTCTATCCAATCTCCTCATATCTTGTGGAATATAACCTGTTTCATTAAAGGTAATATTTGGGTCTACATATTTTGTGAGTGACTCATCTGAAAATATATCATATGACATGAGTTTTCTTCGTGTCTGAAGTTTTTCTAAAATTTCTGTAGCAGTTTGTCTATCTAAAAATGTTTCTATTTTTTCTGGATTTTGTGATGAAAAAAATTCTTCAATGTATCATTTTAAAACTTCCCCATATCTTTCAGGAATAAGAGAATGACCAAAGCCATCAAGTTCTATAAATTTTTTTCGAGTTGCAGGAGAGTTTTCATATACTTCCCTTCATTGCTCAACTGGTACCACAGAATCGCCATTTCCATGAATAATAAGTGTCGGTTCACTAATGTTTTTTATTGTTTCACTTGAAACATAACTATTTGGAAGAAAAAAGAGTTTTTGAATCGGAAATCCAAATACTTTTTCTGACATCTCATACCTTGAAGCCAGAGGAGAAAATAACACCAAAGAATCAAAATCTCTATTTTGCGCAAAATCTATTGCGAGAGCTGTTCCTACGCTATATCCCCAAATAATGAGATTTTCATCTGTGAATCATAATTCTTTTTTCATTTCAGAATAAAATATTTCTGAAAAATTTTGATTCTCCTGCTGTGTCGGATAGCCTGTAGATTTTCCGTATCAAGGAAAATCAAAAGCAATAACATTAAATCCTAAATCAGATATATATTGAATATCTGAATAAAAGTATTGTATTGGAGCCCCATTTCCATGAAAATAATACACTGTTTTTTCAGCTGAATTATCAACATATAATCAAGAAATAGTATTTCCAGCATCTGAGGTATAGGATACTTCCTCAGCTACTAATAAACCAGCTGGATGATTTGAAATTTCTTTGAGATTAATATCTTTCCCTGGAAAGGTAAAAATCGTTTCAATTCTCGTAGCAAAAAAAAGTAGCACTAGATACAGGAGTATAATTCCAGTACATAATACTCAGAGGAAAATGAGGAATTTTTTTGAAAAAAAATAATTCTTCATCCGTAATGACTTTTTTTGTAAATATTTTTTTGTGGTTCAAAAATGTTTTTTCATATTGGTTTTATATATCTAATTGCTGTAAAAGGAGAGAAATTTTTCACATTTTTTCTGTGGATTGGTATTTTCCATCTTCTCTTTTTTCTATAAGATCAAAGACTTGAAATTCTTTAAGTCTTCGAGTTATAGTAGTTGGAGTGAGGTTTGGGAACTCTCTATAAATTTCTCAAAAACTCATTACTTCTCTCTTACAAAAAGTAGCCATAATATGAGTAGACCACTTTTTTCACAGAAGTGAAAGAATTGGTGAAAGAGTACAATGATTCACGTATTTATAAAATTAGTATTAAAATTGATACTAGTTGAGATTTGCGTGTAAAATATAGTCTCTTATACTAAAATTACAATTTTATAATTAAAAATAATATTATGGATATGATACTCAATGATCTCGGATGGAGATATGCAACAAAGCAATTTGACAGCGAAAAAAAACTTAGTGATGAGCAACTTGATACAATTAAAGAAGTATTACGAATGACACCATCAAGTTTCGGTCTTCAGCCATGGAAATTTGTCTTTGTAGAAAACAGTGATACAAGGGAAAAACTCAAAGCTGCAGCTTGGGGACAAAGCCAAGTAACAGATGCAAGCCATCTTCTTGTATTATGTAGAGAAAATAATATAGATCAAAATCTTGTAGATAATTTTTTTGAAGATATGAAAAAAACTACAGGTGCTGGAGAGGAAGATGTAAAGGACTATAAAAATATGGTATCAGGATTTGTTGATGGACTCGATGAAGAGCAGGCAAAAATGTGGGCTGAAAAACAAGTCTATATCGCGCTAGGTAATCTTATGGCTATCTTAGCTCATCTGAGAATTGATTCTTGTCCTATGGAAGGATTTGATAAAGCTCAATTCGACGAAATTTTAAATCTTAAAGAGCAGTGAATCTCAAGCGCGGTAATTCTGCCTATAGGATTTAGATCATTTGAAGATAAATATGCTTCAAATCCAAAAGTACGATATGATCAAGATACACTTTTTATCACAAAATAATGAAACACTACGAATTTTTTCCAGAACAAGAAAGAGGCAAATCTGAGATTTCATGGCTCAAAAGTAATTTTTCTTTCTCCTTTGCAAATTATTACAATCCGGAGAGGATGTGATTTTGAGCACTCAGAGTTATTAATAATGACCGAGTAGCAGCAAAAAATTGATTTGCTATGCATCCCCATGATAACATGGAAATAGTAACTATCGCGATGGAGTGAAGCCTGACTCATAGAGACTCACTATGAAATCACGAGACTCTTGTACCATGAGAAGTCCAAGCTATGTCAGCTGGAACATGAGTAGTACATTCAGAAATAAATGAGTGAGACGTAGAGTGAGAATTTTTTCAGATATGGATTGAAACTCGCGACCGTATGATAGAACCGCAGTATCATCAAAAGAGATTTGAAGTCTCTGAGAGACGATGAATTTTTCAGCTTCTCGCATGAAATAATAAACTTGCATGAAATCATCTCCCTATTCATCAAAATGCCTATATATCACGAGTAGAGATTTCTCAGGGTGATATGCTCAGCTATGAGAAATATGAGCAGGAAAATGGTGTATACATCATGAATATTTTTTGAAAATTTGTCATTTGAGACTTTGCTCTCAACTACAGAGATGCTCTGTGAATTACAGATGTAGATACCATAGATATCACAGCTATGGGAAATTCGGATTTATTTATATTTGAAGTACCAATGCATTAAAAAAAAGAGTGAAAATATTCACTCTTTTTTAGTTTATAATTTCAAGAATCGTCTCTTTTTTATTTCAGAAATTTGGAATTTCTACTGCTAGGTTTTCACAGAGTGTATTAATATATTCTCACTTAACTTTTTTGACTCCGTGAGTCATTTTTTTAATTTCTCCATGTTTTGTATGCATAAACTCAACTCTCAGGATTTTTGCATCTAGTTTTTTCCAATCTACCATTTTTTTGTAACTATTTGGAAGAAAGTCTACGATGACATCAGCTCTTAGATTATTTAATTCCTGAGTAATGCTATCTCACCAAAAATTATAGAGTCACTTTGTTTCAATAGGAAGTTTGTAATTCCCTATCCTATCCTCTGGCCTGAGAATACCATACATACCAGAGAGAATCAGAAAATTATCTGAAAAATATTTCTTTCAAGATTCACTCATTCACAGATAATCTATTGCATTGTACATAACTCCAGAATATCTTGAAATAGCTGGCAGTACATCTGATATTTCAACATGTGTGTTCAACTCTATTCCTTCAAGATATCTTGCATCCTTACATTTTAAATCTTTTGCTGTTGCATTTTTTGCAATTTCTAGAGGTTTTTTGAAGTCAAAACTCAGACTCTCTCAAGTATTTTCTCCTCATGGATTTTTTCCTTCACTTGGAGGAAGCAGATATATTATTTTCATAGCTTATTCTTTTTATTCTTTTTAAAAGTAATTATTCAAACAATAAGCACTATAATTCAAAAAATAAGAAGTCATAATTCTCTGACATAAAACAGCATAATTTGAAAATAGTACCTAAAAGCAAGCATATAATTTTTATGTTCTTCAAATTGTGAAATTTGTACAAGCTCTTTTCTATCTCGCATTTCATCTAGTAATATCACATCATTACTGATTATAGAAACTTCTTTATTTCCACTACATAAACCAGTTGAATATATTTCATCTCAATGTACAAAAACTAGGTATTTTTTTCAAGTTTTAAAATTATATCAACATGATGCTTCTCATTTTCTCGAAAAAACTTGAACCTTAGATTGAGATACTCATTTCCAAGATGCGTCTACTTCAAAATGTATAATAGGTGATTTTTCAGATCTCCATTTGTTAATTCGGGTATCTATATACGACTTTTTATACCCTAAAGATTCTCCAACTACCTCTCAGAGAAATACTCCATCTGAACGAGAAATTTTGTTTTGTAAGTCTTCATCATCTCAGTAGACACAGCTACAGGCATGAATTTGCTGATAGAATCACAAGCAGAGAAAGAGAGTGAAAATAAAGAATAATTTTTTCATAGGATTATTAGATGTTTTATAAATCTCATTTTTTCATCATAGCGAGCGTGAGCTTAATTTGAAAATAGCTTATATTCTTCTCTCCTTTTTCTTCTAGAGATTCTTTGATATCTTTGAGTCACTCGTAATCATCGCTTGCAACTGATTTCACCTTTTTTGCTGTATCTACATCTACGATACTGAGTATCTTCATCAGGGGTATTTTTCATGATTCATAGAGGCTGACAATATGGGATTCTATAGTCTGAACTCAGAGTTCACGCTGCTGTGATATTTCTCACAGAGACATGTTTTGCTCAAATAGCTTCAGCGTCTCATCATAGGTTTGTCATTTTTTTAGTCAACTTCCAGATGATGATTTTCCTCATGATTTTGATGTATTTCAAAAGTTATTTCATACTTTTCGCATAACAAATCCGTTGAGGTCCTCGATATACTCAGTAATATAATGATTTCTGTAAATAGCTGCTCCACCGAGCTCAGTAATTCAGACGCATGGATATTTTCCATCTGTTTTAAATGTGAAATTCTCCATTTCCAGGGCATCAAAGAGACTCATGACTGTTTGTTTTGAGTATTCTCCGAGAGCGCCATAATGCTCGTAGAGATCAAGATTCCACTGAGAAATTCTTTTCTCATTACTTCCCATAAGGACTCACACTAAGAGTGTTTGACCAAATTTTTCATTATATTTTTTTACCGTTTCTAAAATCAGCGTATAGGTCGAAACAGGAATGAGTTTACTCACATCCTCTTTACTCATATTTTTACCCTCCAAACAATAGTCGCACAGCCCACAATTGTCTTTGAGATTTTTCACATCCTCAACATCTCCAAAATACTCAAGAATAAATCTCTTTCTACAGCTCGGATAAAAGAGCAGTCTCTTGATTTGCTCGAGTTTGAAATACGCTTCATCCTTCAGGAGGTCCTGACGCTTCCAGTCTATCATCACATGGGAGTGCTGACGCTTTTCTTGTAAGAGTGTGAGTCAACGTCCTCTGAAATCTGATTCACTGTCTGTTTCTTCAAGTCCCCTTCTGAGAATGTTATATTTTTCGAGTATTTTAATAATGGCTCACACAAGCATGTCATTTCACACTCCTGATTCACTCGCCATGACAAAGTAGGTTTTTGCGATACGAGTCCCCTTTCACTCTCAAATTTTCTGCTCTTTATAGAGATAATCATAGAAGTCTAAAATCGCTTTTTTCTCAGGATAGGTATTATCTATAAAAAATTCTTGGATCTTTGTATCTCCGTAACTCGCAAGCACAATTCCGTAACTCATCTTGCCATCACGACCAGCTCTTCAGACTTCTTGATAATAGTTTTCAATACTTCCTGGGAGATTGTAGTGGATAACAAATCTAATATCTTTTTTATCGATTCCCATCCCAAAGGCATTAGTTGCAACCATGACTTTGTACGTGTCATTCATAAATTTATTCTGCTCAGATTCACGTACATCTGCTGAGAGATCTCCCTTATACACTCAGGTTTTAATTCACTTTGAAATCAGATATTCACTCAGCTCAATCACATGTTTACGACTCGAGCAATAAATTATCCCCGTTCCAGGAGTCTTTTCAATAATCTCTACTACCTTTTTTTGCTTTTCTTCTTTGGCTGAGATTTCTCTCACTACAAGAATAATATTTTTTCTATCAAATCCTGAAATAAATTCTTTATATGATGTGAGTCACAGACGCTCCACAATATCCTTGCGGACTTTGAGTGTAGCCGTGGCAGTGAGTCCAATAACAGGAAAATTTCTTTGCTTTCCTGAGAGTTCCTCGAGAAACCATTTTATCTTCATATAACTTGGCCTGAAGTCATGCCCCCACTGTGAAATACAATGCGCTTCATCAATCGCAACAGCAGCTATTTTAATCGTTTTAAGAATTCAGAGAAACTCATTCGAATTCAGGCGCTCTGGAGCAATATAGAGAAACTTAATCGCACTCTCATCATCACCAGAAAAATACCTAAGTTCATGAAGAATATCCTGTTTTTCTCTTCCTGAGAGTGTTGAATTAATAAGCTCAGCCCTGATTCAGCGGTCTCTGAGCGCATCGACCTGATCCTTCATCAGAGAAATAAGTGGAGAGATAACAATCGTGATTCACTGCCTTACCATTCACGGGAGCTGATAGGTCAGAGACTTTCCTCAACCAGTCGGCATAAAAACGAGGGTATCATTTCCCTCTACAATATGCTCGATTATCTCTCTTTGTCCTTCACGAAATGACTCCAAACCAAAGGTATTCTGGAGAATGTGTTCTAAATTGTTTTGCATGCGCGTATTATGTGTTTTTATGTATGAGCTGCAAGTAAAAGAGTCTCTTCATACTTGTTAATCTTCTAAAACTTCATTTCCTATTTCTTGATATAGTGCATAGTAGTTTTCTACCCAATCTCTGAGTGCTGGTTCTTTTGGAAGAAATACTCCATCTACCTTTTCTACATACTCATAGAGAAATTCTCCTGCATCTTTTTTATTAAGATAGGTATGAATTTGGTGTGTATATACACCAATATAACTGAGCGTAAAAGATGTATATAAATCATCAGTGACGTGGAGATTTATTTTCCCATCATCAATAGAAATAATTCCTGAATTATAAAAAATACTGAGTGAAATGAGACATTCACAATAGTATGGTAGGACATCTTCTACTTCTCTATAGCGCATCATTTTGATATTTCTATACAGGCAAGTTGTGAGAATATCCTCTCTGTTTTTATGATTATTTCATAGAAAATATGCTACCATACCTCCAGCTGTAGCTTTGAACTCTTCGATACACTTAAAAAGTCCTGTTTTTTTATTCATTATAACTTCAGAACTTGGAGTGAGCCAGAGTGTATGACCATACTCATGACCAATAGTTTCTATGTCATACATTTTATAGAATGCTTCATCAGAACCGTGGAGAAAATCATCATGTTTTTTCAGTAATTCTGGATGAATTACCTCTGCGTCGAGCTTCATCTTTGGAGCTGATCTGTAGCTTTGCAGGATAAAACTTGGAAATGCAAAGATTTTCTTTCCATGAATTTTACTCACCTGCGCATCATTTGGGACAACCTGTGCGCTATACATCCCACACAGAAAACTCCCATAGGATAGATATGGAACTCCTAAGTGAAGCTGTACTTGCTGCATTGAATGCTTTGAGAATTCATAGGCTTCCTGGTATTCTCACGTTCTCCCTATTTCATCATAAAATCATTCATACATATGCTCGATATCTGCACTCACTTGTGACTCAAAAAGCTCAGGATTTCAGATTCTGAAATCTACTTCGATTGAAACCGCTTTTCTGTATTTATCCTCATAGTATTCTATTGGATGAGCGGGTTGAAATGGAGTATCAATAGCCATCCATGCCGTATCTACCTCTGACCATTTTTGCACTAAAGAATCAGTGTTTGTTTCTGCCATAGCAGCTGCAAATGCTCTATAGTACTCTATATATGCACTTTTTTTATCATACATATCGTCCTCAAGATTCTTTAATTTCGTCACAAGACACTCGATTTGAGCGATGATAGCGTTAACCTCTAGGGCAAAAATCTCAGCGTACGCAAGACTTTTATATTCTCAGTCAACTTCCCTGAGAACACTATAACTTCTATCTGCTCTCTCACCGTGATGTCAGAGATCAAAGAGATCTTTATCTTCAAGAAATTGTAATATCGCATCGCTATCTCCAGAAAACTTTTCCTCTAAATCCCTATTCACTCAAAAAATAAGTTCTCTATTCCAAACAAGAAATAAGTCTGAAAAGAGCTTTCCAAGCACATGGTGCTCCTCAAGCATCGTCATATAAAACTCAGAAATCAGTGACTCGCTTCTGATTGTTTCAAGCATCTGAGCTTGTTTTTCTTCTACATAGTTTCTTGTCAGCTTGTATGATGCTTCAAATACCTTATCTATCTCACTCCTACTGGATTTATTTTTTTCTAAATAATTCTCAAGTGGCTCAAACTTCCAAGTTCAAAGTCTTTGGCTCGCTGCATATCTTGTCTCTGAATTTTTATCAAGTCACAGGCTCTCTAAGAAATGATGAAGTATTTCTCTCTGAGCATTTTGATTTTTTACCCCAGAAGACAGCAAGTCGAGCTCTCATCTATAGAGTGAAAATATTTCATGAATACGCGTAAAATTAATCTCTGTCATAGTTTTCTCACATAAAAAAATAGTATGTTTCCATACTACTGAGTTCTTCCTATTTGCAAGCCTGTCTTACTGATTTTTATCTGCGGATGAAGAGATGATAATTCATTCTCTTTTATAAAATGTCATAGAATCTGAAACTATTTCTACTAAGAAATTCCATTTCACTTTTGAGCTTTTTCTTTTTCATGTATAAAATCCACTTACAGATTCTCACTGCTGCGCAGAAACTTCTATTTGCTTTTGAAGGGTATCAGGAAGATCAGCTATATTCGGTAGAGTGAAAGAAAAAACTTGCGAAGAATTCGTATCTGCTTTGAGTGAGTCAGATTCGTAGAGTCTCACTGTATTTTTGTAGAGCTGTTTATTTTTTCGAAGTGAATGCTGTCTCATATACACTCTCGAACTTTTATGAGCAATCAGAGAAATATCACAGGCTGAAACATCCATATCTTTTTTTGCAGAAAAAACAACTGTTCAGGTTACTTCCTCTCAGTAACTATATATCTTTTTCGGAAAGTTTATTTGAATGTTTCACTGCAAGAATTTAACCCATTGCATAAACAGGATATAGCCAATAACTCAAAATATCACAACAGCAAATGAGGCGATAATTAGCATATCAAACATATGTGTAAATTAAAGAAATATTTCTTAACACTGGATTATAACGATTTATGCAAAAAATGCGAATAAATGAAAAAGCTCTGTATTTTCATACAGAACTTTATATATGTCATTGATATTATTTCTTCCAACCATAACTGTTAGAACCTGAGTCTCGTGATCCTCCAGAAGAAGAACTTCGTGATCGACCAGCGCCACCACCTTTGTACCCAGAACCTCCTGAGCTTCTTCCTCCGCTTCATCCTCCTCTATATCCAGACCCTCCTGAATTTCTTCCTCCTCCAGAGAATCAGCTTCCTCTTCCACCTGAGAATCCTCTTGAACCACCACCTTCGTTATTTCGAGATTTCGCTTGAACAACAAGTGGTTTTACTCTATCTTTTTCTTTGTAATATGCGAGAACTTGGTCAGCTACTTCTTGCTGAAGGTTCATATATGAGAATTTTTCTAGGACGTCGATTTTTCCAACATCTCCAAGTCTAATACCAACATCATTTTCAATAAATCTTATGAGGCTTCCTGGATCCATGTTATCCATTTTTCATTTTGCAATAAAGATTCTTTGTTCTCCGTTTGGAGCTAGTTTTTGTGGTTCTTCGTTGATATTGTATGAATTCTCTTCAAATTTATCAGCGTGCGCATCTTTAAGAATAGCAGCTAAAACAGTTTTTGCTTCACCCAGTTCAAGAAGGCTCGTTGCAAGTGTTTCAAACTCAGAGAGTTTCTCATCTGACATGAGGTTTGCGATATTTCCTACAAGTCGTTTCTTTTGGAGTTCTACCACTTCTTTTGCTCCAGGGATTTGTCCTCTGGTCATTTTTTGTTTGAGCATTCTCTCAATTCCTGAAAGCTTTCTCATATCTGATCTTGAAACAAAATTGATAGCATGTCCTGTCTTCCCAGCTCTTGCCGTTCGACCAATTCTATGTGTGTATACCTCAGCATTATCTGGAAGTGAGAAGTTTACTACATGAGTCAAATCATCGACATCAATCCCTCTTGCCGCAACATCCGTTGCTACAAGAATTGTACATTTTTTTGCTTTAAATCGCGCAAGTACTTTTTCTCTATTTTTTTGTTCGATATCTCCATGAATTGCTTCAGCCTTGATACCTCTTCCTATAAGTTTTGAAGCTACTTCATCAACATCCATTTTTGTTTTACAAAATACGATTCCATAAAAATCTTCTGTCATATCGATAACTCTTGAAAGTGCTTCAAATTTATTTCTTGGAGCGACTTCATAATACACCTGCGTGATTCTATCTGAAATAGTCGTCTTTGATTTGATAGCAACTGTGTCATAGTCATGCATATATTTCTTTGCAAGCATGAGTATTTCTCTTGGCATCGTTGCAGAGAAAAGAAGCGTTTTCTTGTTATCAGGTGTATGCTCAAGAATTTCTTCTATTTCTTCTCTAAATCCGATATTGAGCATTTCATCTGCTTCTTCGAGAATAAAGTAATCAATAGTCGAGAGGTCAAGTGTTTTCTTAGTAATAAGATGGTCTTTTACTCTTCCTGGAGTTCCTACTACGATATGAGGACCGTTCTTGAGAGCTCTTCGCTCATCAGCGATATTTTGTCCTCCGTAAAGAAGCGTGATTTGTATTCCGCTTTCTGCGAATGATTTAATTTCGTTCGCAACCTGAATTGCAAGCTCACGAGTTGGCGCAAGAATCATAGCCTGAACTCATTTTTTCTTTGGATCAAGTCTAGAAAGAAGTGGCAAACCAAATGCTGCGGTCTTCCCCGTTCCTGTTTGAGCTTGTCCTACGATATCTTTTTCTCCATTGAGAAGAAGTGGGATAACTCCAGCCTGAATTTCAGATGGGTATTCATATCCTTTTTTTGTAATGGCAGCAAGGAGCTTATCTGAGAGTCCAAGGTCTGCAAAAGTTGTTTTTTGAGCTGTTTCTTCAGCTGTAGTTGTTGTCTGCGTCATAATATTGGCAAAAAAATAAAAGAGACACTTTTTTACGAGTCATGGATATGACCGGTAAAAACCTTAATACAAAATACTTAATACATCTCGCAGTGAAGAGATGTCCTAAGCGTTGTGCAATAATAAGGATTGTCTCTTCTATTCGGGAGATAATATCTCTCACTTGAATTCTCTCTCTTCATCCGAAGAGAAAGAAGCCACATTTTGCAGCCCCTTTCTCTTGGGTCAAGGGAAAGGATTCAGGATAGGGATTTATCTGTGTCGAGCAGGACTATACAAAAAAATATTTTTATTGCAAATTTATTTTTCATCTCCTTATAAATATTAAAAAAATATTAATTTTTCTTATTTTTAATATAAAATTAATGTATGTCAAAATACAATAAAACTTTGTCTAATGATAAAATTTAATTCTGTTGTTTTTTCATCAAATACAAAGATGATAGTAGCGTACTTGCAAGTCATATTTATATCCAATGATAATTATATATTATGAAAAAGAAACTGTTATCTAGCGCTATTCTGCTTGGTATCATTGTAAATCCTATCTCATTTTCATTTGCTAAGTCAGAACTTGTAGAGTGAAGAGCGTATGATATGGCACTCCAGTATATAGATAATTCCCTTTCCGATGAGGCTTGGAAAGACAATAACCCAGTTATTTCAAAAGAGACAAAGTTTTATACAGATGATGAGAAACAAATCTCATACATAGAATATAAAATTTCTTGTGATTCTACTCCTGATTGTGGTTTTATCATGATGAACGTGGACGGAAATGATGTCGCTGTTCCTATCGCTTCTCCAACATGAATAACTCCAAGTGAGATGACACGTCAGTGAGACGAGCAGGAAATGAAAAATTATTACTTCAGTCCTTTTGATATTTATAGCGAAAACACTCTCACTTGAGAAGTCCTAGCTCTCGACCCAAAGTATGCAATAAAAGAAGAAAAGTGAGATATAAAAGAGCAAAAACAAGCGCTCAAAAATCAGCTCAAAGAGGCAAAAGCCTCAGCAAAAGAATTTAAAAAATCTGACAAATTCAAAGAGCTCAAAGAGGAAATAAAGGACCAGATTCTCACCGTTCCAAAACAAGAATTTAGTTTCAATATGCTTGATATGAGTTATGCTGCGACTTACACAAGCCCCTGAGCTTCTAATGTTTTTGTTCCAGGATGACAATCAAGCTCTAGCTGTATAGGAGCAACTCCATGTTATAATCAATTTTCTACAACTTACTACTGAGAATCCTGTCTATCAGGTTGTCTTCCAACAGCATTTGGTATTATCTATGGTTACCATGATAGAAACTGATATCCTTGACTTATTAGCTGAACTGCGCCAATGACAAATAGTTATGCGGTGAATCAAATGATTAAAACTATTGGAATAGATACCCAAACTAAATGTAATTCAAATTCTACAAAGAACGAAGCTATAACTAGTACGATATTAGCATATAGATGAGAAATCTATGCACAAAATCATGGATATCCAAATGCAAATGCTAACCTAGACACATTTTTTACAACTAATGCTCAGATATTTTCTAAAACAAAAAGCGAAATAAACTCATTCAGACCAGTTATAATAAATACAGATTCTCATTCGATGGTAGGTTTTTGATATAAAAGTACAGGAACATCAAAAATAGTAAGAATGAATATGTGATGGGGATGAACTGCTCAAACTTCATGATATAACTGGTCTAATATAGACCAGAACTTAGATTCTATTTATTATTATAATTCTAATACTGGTCTATATTATCATGATACAAAATCAATAATTACTGTGAATCTTAATTAAAAATAAGTATAAAAATAAAATTCTAATCTAGAAAAACGTTAAAAGTTCAAAGTAATTTAAATTAAAGTATATGAAAAAAGTTCTCTTAAGTATAACATTAATTCCTATAATATTACTCTCTATATTTCATTATAGTTCTATTTATGACTATGTTTATAAAAAAATTTCTCTCGATTGTTATTTTCGATGAGAAGTAATAATTCTAGACAAAGAACTCTGAAAGTTTACTACTATCAATTCTTATAACCCAAATGACTTTTTCCTCCAAAAACATAAAATTATAATTACATCTCCTGAAAATCTACCAATGGAATGAGTTGAAATTTCTGGTTTGAAATCTAGATTTTGAACATCTTTAAAAAGATACCATATGATTGACCCTAGTTGAATAGAATATCCTTCTATTGGGAAATATCCTATTTGTAAGAAAAATACTCTTTTAGATATTTTACCATTTTTACAGTACCCTTTAGTCATCCCAGTTCTCATTTTTTGTATTGTTTACTTACGTAAACTAAAAAAGAAAAAATAATTTAAGTCTCTTCAAGAAAAATATTCTTGAAGAGATTTTATTCTGCTACTAGAGTAAAAATAACATAAATTAAAAAATGAAATTTATTGAATCAACACATGCTTTTTTGGAGTTTAGCTCAGAAGAGGTAGAGGAATATTTCTCAAAAGAAGATAAATGTAAATATAGCTGAAAAGTTATAAAAACGAATGACATTAAACCATCAAAGGATTCATGTTTCAGCAAGCTACAAATAATACTTCAAAATCCTAATTGAGAACAAATTTGAATTTCACAAGGTGGCTTTCAGTGAAATGAATGTGACTGATGAGATAACTTACGACAAGAATATAAATATACACCTAAAACTTGAGATGAACTATTATGAATTGCAAGTAAATATAGTTGATCTATTCTTCGAACTTGAAAGGCCTCCTATGATGCCTATCCAGAAATTCCAGAATGTCAGGTTTGAGATTTACCAGTTCCTGAAGAAATTCCATCTCAAGATAACACGGTAGTAATATGAATTTTAATATTTTCATTCATCGCTTTACTATGATTCCTTTTGTGGAAAATCATATATAAAAAGAAAAAATAATTTTTAAATTATGAACGTAAAAATCCAAGAAATAGTTGAGTTCCCATTTGTCTTTGTATACGTAATATTTGGTGAATTTCTTCCCAGATATACTGCAGAAAAGCTTACTCTCAGTTGTAGAATGTCTGGAAAAGTGAATTTTTTAAATACACAGCAAGACAGCTTTATACTAGAGAATAACAAAACTTCTTGAGGTAATATACAAAAACATCAAATAATTACGACTCATAATACCCCTCTAATACTTGAGTGAACAGAGATAGCTGTACTCAAGTCTCGTTTTGGAAGCTCTTTAAAAGAATATAAAGTAATTGATGCAGATATAATATGATGAAAGTTGTATTACGAATATCCCTATTGTAAAAAAATAACTAGCTCTGATATCATAGATTTTATCCAACTTCCTTTTTGAATACCAATTTTGATTTTTCTTATTGTATATTTAAGGAAACTAAAAAAGAAAAAATAATCCTATTCCTATGAATACTTCTCTTCTCTATTGCTACATCGACTGAGTGGAAATAAATTCTGTTTTTAAATATCAAAAACCAGAGGATTTTTATTGAAAAGTTTTTATCAATCTCGTTTCAGAAGATGGGAAGCATTATCAAGTACATTGAGATGCAGCAAAAAACATAGTTATTTGATGAGAGAATCTATTTATTGACTTTGAAAAGAGTTGATTGCGTGAAGAATTTTATAATTCTAGATTTGAGTCTATAAATACCTATGTTATACATCGACTTACCGGCAAGATTGAAGAATTTATTTCTTCTAAAGAAAAGACACACACTATAAACAGCATTTTTAAAGAAATAAAAATCTGATACTCAGACCCATATAATAATGGAGAATTTAAAACAACAGAATATTTACGTGTCACCCAATGCTGATTTTGAAGTAAAAAAATAAAAGAACATCCAATTCATTATAACTGAAACATATATACCCCATGAGTCCTAGCTTGAACTATTTGAGTTTTAATTCTTATACTTTTTATACTTATTATTAAGATGATAATTAAACGAAAAAAGAAAAAATAATTAAAATTACTTCAAGAATAATTTTTGGAAGAGATATTATTCAACTACAATTTAATTTACAAAAAAAAACATATGAAAAAAACAGCTTTAAAAATAACGTTTTTTATTCTCAGTAATATTATATTTTTATTGCTTTGATACTTCTGAGCAGTAACTCTCAATAAAAAAGCAGAATGAAATGAAAAATGATATGTTCTGCCAAACTATTCGGTACGAATATGTAATAATACATCTATAGATTTCGAAGACTTAAAAGTTATTTGAAATAATGGTCCTTACTTTATGGAAATAACTGCAGGAAACTGTAGTAAATATACAGAAGTATATGAGCTGTGAACTCGGCAAGCTATAAGTATTACGACAAAAGAAGATAACATACGAAATAGATACCTCTATACCCTTCTAGATACTATGGATTTACAAGCAGCGAGTTTATGAAAATATACTCTCAATATTGATGAATTAAATCATTGAGCAGTAACTATCGAGCATCAAGATGGCATTAAATATGAGCTTATAAAGGATTGAGATTTTAAAAATCCATATGAATTTTTAACACTCAAATTGTAATTTTACTTCTCATATTAAACAAAATTAAAATGATAGAAAATATTATTGGATTAATAGTAATTCCATTTATGCTGTTTTACAATATATTTGATGAAACACTACAAAATTTTAAAAAAGATGTATCTTTACAGTGTTCATTTTACTGAAGGGTAGTGGATGTAAATATGCAAGAATGAATATTCAGTGTCGAAAAAATAAACTCACGTTCTTCTAACTCATCTTTACATGAAATTTTAATATCTACTGATTCCTTACCTCTGCCAGAAAATTGAGACATTGTCACATGAATAAAATCAAAATTTTGAAATACATTAGCAGATATTTACATTGATGACATAAACCAACAAGGGCTAAGACCTAAGTATTCCAACTATTATCATAACTGTGATGAAAATATTTTCATCTATATTTTCCACATAGTAAAATGGTTTTTTATATGAGGCATCTTCATTCTTTGAATCTATTATTTCATCTCATTAAAAAAGAAAAAATAACCCTATTCCTATAAACATTCTTATTGCAACAAAATTAAGAAAAAAGTAAAAAAGTATTTTTTAATATTTGCCAAATTAATAATTTTATGTTTAGATATATTTATATATATATTCTAACTTTTGAAATTATGCCTCTAGACACAACGTGATATTCATATCCTGAAAGCAAAGATACTCCATATCTTGACACTACCACAACTAATTTAGCACTTGATCCCTATGGTCAAGTATCTACTTGATACAATCTCAACGAATACCAAAGAGAGTGTTATGCAGATCTCGAAAAATCAATTAAGAGTAAAGTAAGAACTTTAGCAGCAAAACTCCACGTTAATTCTCATATACTTGATGAAGTTGCGAGTTTCATAGAAGCGTGAAATACTTTTGCAGCTGAAACTGCTCTGATGCAAGTCGTTGATACTATGAAGCGAGTGAGACTTGATGAAACTAAAATGGAATATTATGAAGCGATTCATGCATATATACGTATTCTTTCACTTTCTAACTTTGGTAATCAGATAGAGGAAACAAATAGAAAAGTAAGAGAAACTCTCGATGCATAAAAAAAATCCCTTACGGGATTTTTTTTATAACTTAATTCTTCTGAGTAACACTGCTGATCCTCAAAGAATTAAGATGATGTAAATCCAAATATTTCCAGTAAGCAGCACTGGAAATATTTTTGTAATGAGAATTCCTGCAAGAATCATGATAAGTTTAAACAGTGCGACTTCTTCGAGTGAAAAGGTATGTACAACATCCATAGAAGCAGTAATATATTTTTTTAGAAAGTTCATAAGAGCATAATTAATAAATAGCTTCGTATTAGTATAGAGAAAATATGATAAAATGATAGGAGCTTTTTGACAATTTAATTTTATTGAGTTAGTATTTATAAATACTTAATTATATTTGATTTTTATGCCACTTCTTTTTAGAAGAATATTTCTTCCGACTATATTGTTTATTCTCACATATGGATTTTGGATTAGTCCAAACTTCAAGGAAATTGCAGCTGGTGTTGCCATATTTTTATTTGGTATGTTATTCCTGCAACAAGGTTTCAAAGCATTTACTTGAGGAGTACTAGAAAAAATTCTCCAGAAGAGTACCAATAAGATGTATAAAAGTATCCTCTTTGGGTTTTCTGCTGCGAGTCTCATGCAATCAAGCTCTCTTGTCTCGGTACTCACTATTTCATTTCTGAGTGCTGAGCTGATAACACTTGTACAGTGAATTGGGATTATTTTTTGAGCGAATATAGGAACGACAACTTGAGCATGGCTTATTGCGTGATTTGGAATGAAAATAAATATCTCAGCCTACGCTATGCCAATGCTGGTATTTGGGATTATATTCGCCTTTCAAAAATCAAAAGCACTCAAATGAATTGGATCAATTCTCGCTGGACTTGGCTTTCTTTTTCTCGGAATACATTATATGAAAACAGGTTTTGAGACCTTTCAGGATAGTATCAATCTGATAGAATATGCAATGACCGGTTTTATTGGAGTACTTGCATTTACGGGAATCTGAATTATTGCGACCATAGTAATGCAATCAAGCCATGCAACTATTATTCTTGTTATTGCCGCACTTGCAACTGGACAAGTAAGTTATGAAAATGCTCTTGCTCTCATCATTGGTGCAAATATTTGAACTACGATAACTGCGGTTATTTGATCACTCACCTCAAACCTCAGCGGAAAGCGCCTCGCAATGGCAGACGTGTTATTTAAAGTAACTACTGGAGTTATTTTTATTATATTCCTCAATCAGATTGCGTTCTGAGTTGATATTATTTCAAATATTCTATGAATAGATAGTGAAAATTATACTCTCAAACTCGCTATTTTCCATACTCTGTTTAACCTTATGTGAGTCATTATTGTGATTCCCTTTGTCGATGTACTCATAAAAATGGTCAGCAAAATATTTCCTGATAAAAAGCATGATATGCAGGATGCGAACTCAAACTATTATTTGAGTGATTCGTCTGTAGATTTTCCTGATACAGCGCTTATTTCTCTCATTAAAGAAATGCATCACTTGTATAACAATACTATTGAAATTATATTAGATTCACTCCATCTTACGCCAGAGGATATACATGGAGATATTTCTCATGAAACACTCTGTAAAAAAATAAAAATCGCGGACGTTGAGACTATTGATGCACTCTATAACCAGAAATTCAAAAAACTTTATGGAGAAATCGTAGATTTTAGCAGTTTAGCTCAGTCAAATAACTCACAAAAATATTATGATAACTTCTATGCCATAAAGATGTCAGCTCTTGGTCTCGCAGAAATTATCAAATCACTCAAACATCTCCAAAAAAATCTGGTAAAATACTCTTCTTCTTCAAACGAATATATTAAGCAGCAATACTGCAGCACCATGACAGATATTATCAAACTTATTCTATCATTGGAAGAAATAGAAAGTGAATCAAAAATAGACAAAAAAATATATCTCCTCACGCGAAGTAAACACAAAATCAAACAAAATGATGCTCTGAGCAATGGAAGCATAGATGCCATGATACGAAAAAATCAAATTACCAATGAAATGGCTACTTCCCTCATGAATGATAGTTACTATAAAAATGAAATTACATCTAAGTTACTTTCTATTTCAGAGCTCATTTATAATAATGATATTTCAGATGAATTGACTCAAGTAAAAAAGAAGAAGAAAATACAATATTGGTTTGAAGATCCATTTGGGCTCTCAGAAAAAAAACTTGATAAAGCAATAGCAAAGCTCTCTATTAGAAAAAATAACCTCAAACAAAAGCTCAAAAAACAAAAGGATAAAAGTGCAATACAGGACATCCAAGAAGAAATACTCATCATAAATACTTGTCTTGAGAATTATAAAAGATAGAACAATGTTCTATCTTTTTTTTATTTAAATTTTGACAAGCTTAATATTATCCCTATATTCCAAACACTTAATTGATACTCAGTATCATTTATATTTTATGAAATATTTTATATGAATAAAAAAATTCCGGTTACCGTCCTGTCTGGTTTTCTCTGAGCTGGGAAAACTACGCTCCTTAAAAACATATTAGAGCAGCGAGGAGATATGAAAGTAGCTCTGATTGTCAACGATATGGCAGAGCTCAACGTCGATGCAAATCTTATTAAGAATTGAGTTTCACTCTCACAAAGCGAGGAAAAACTGGTGGAAATGGATAATGGATGTATTTGCTGTACTCTGAGAGATGACCTACTTCAGGAAGTAAAAAAACTTGGTGAAGAGTGAAAATATGATGCAATCTTGATTGAGAGCTCTGGGATTTCAGAGCCTGTTCCAGTAGCACAAACATTTAGTTATATCGATGAACAAAGTGGAATTAATCTCGCTGAGTTTGCTCGGCTTGACACGATGGTAACAGTGGTAGATGCTGGAGCATTTCTTGAGCATTTTTGAAGTGACCAAACACTCTCTGATCTCAAAATGGGACTAGATGATAGTGATGATAGGCCCCTGGTAAATCTCATGGTAGAACAAATAGAATTCGCAAATGTCATTATCCTCAACAAGCTTGATCTTGTAAATCAGGACGAAAGAAAATATATTCTCTGAATCATAAGAGGACTGCAAGCTGAGGCTAAAATTATTGAAACAACAGAATCTCAGGTTGATATTTCTGAGATTATGAATACTGGTCTATTTGATTTTGACTCAGCAGCAAGAAGTGCTCTCTGGATAAAAGAGCTTGAATCAGGTTGACATGATACGCATACTCCAGAGACAGAAGAGTATGGAGTCAGCTCGTTTATATATCAGCGTGAAATCCCCTTTCATCCAGAAAGATTTGCAAAAATCTGTGAACAAGAGTGGCCAGGGGTTATCAGGTCAAAATGACTTGTGTGGCTTGCAAGTAGAAACGACCTCGCCTGAAATTGGTCTCAGGCTGGTGGAAGTATCCGTCTTGATGGATTGGGGCGATGGACTGCAAGCTTTAGCCGTGAAGAAAGAATGATGTATTCTCCAGAAATGAACGCAGAGTTTGAACAAGAATTTGGACATAAAAAATTTGGAGATAGACGTACAGAGCTTGTGATCATTGGAGTACTTCTTGATAAACAGGAAATCACGAAGCTCCTAGATAGCGCACTTCTAACTCGAGAAGAACTTGAAACTCCAGAAGACTGGGATAACTATAGAGATCTCTTTCCCGCTTGGCTGTAAAAAAATAGCTGTTGACTTCAAAAAATATTTTTATATATTTCTACATGTAATTGATACTAAATCTCATTTATATGGAAATTGAAAAAAAACTCCGCGCAGCCGGAAAAAAAGTAACTCCTGAGAGAATCAGAATTTTTGAAAAAATGAGCGACATGCATCTCTTTGAGAGTAAAGACCTGATAGAATCTTTCCCTGAAATTTGACGAGCCAGCATATTTCGTACGCTCAAGCTTTTCTCTGAAATAGGCCTTGTTCGAAAAATTTATCTGTGAAACAATCAGGAAAAATATGAGGTCGAATGCTGCAAAAAGCATCACCATGAACATATGAAATGTAATGATTGTGGTGATATTCTCAGCTTTGACTCACACAATATCTGTGACAAAATATTTGCTGAAGCTGAAAAGCAAGGCTTTCGCGTAGCTGAACATTCCGTGAATATTATCGGAACTTGTCAGCAATGTAGAAGCTAAATTATTTTATATATTTTTATACGTATTCTATGAAAAAGTTTTTTATACTTTTTGCGATACTCTTCGCACTTACCTCTTGTGATATCGGGCAGCAACCAAACGCTGTAAATAATATTTCTGCAAACTCACAGGAAGTTTCTGATAAAAAAACCCAAGTAAGCGCTTCAATCATACCACTTGCTTCTATTATAAACAGAGTTGGAGGCGATTATGTCGAAGTACAGACGATTGTCCCAGCTGGTGTTTCTCCACATGGATTTGATCTCTCAGCTCGCAAGGTAGCTGAAATGAGTGACGACCAAGCTATATTTATGATAGGATCTGATGAAATAGATTGATTTCTCATGGATGCAAGCCAAGAAGAAAAGCAAGTACATCTTGGTGACGGGATAGAACTTCTTGAATCTGCTCCTCATAATCATGACGATCACGAAGATGAACACGATCACGAAGATGAACACGATCACGAAGATGAACATGATCACGAAGATGAACATGATCACGAAGATGAACATGATCACGAAGATGAACATGATCACGAAGACGAACATGACCATTCTCATGATCCACACGTTTGGCTTGGAAAAGATAATATCATTCTTATTGCTGAAAGAGTTCGAGACAAACTTTCAGAAATTATGCCTGAGCAAAGAGAATACTTCTGAGAAAATACAGAAAGTTTCAAGGCTGAAATTGAAGAAATCTATGAGAGCTTTGAGGAAGAAATATCTGGAAAAACTCCTAAAGAATTTATCGTTTTCCATGATGCCTATAACTACCTGTTAGAATCTATCGATGTAAGTCAAAATTATAAAATTGTCTTTACCGAAAATGTGATGGGTGAAACATGAACGGCTCATATAGCAGAGCTCAGTGATGAAGTTGAGCGTCATGAGATTGATACAATTTTCGTAGAGCCACAATTTAACACAAGTTCTATACAAAGCTTTATCGATGAATATACTATGAATGTTCTCATGCTTGATCCTCTTGGACAAGATGAGAGCGCAAATGGATACACTCAAAACCTCCAAAATAATTTAAATACTATTTCTGCTATATATGAGTAAAAAGCTGATAGAACTCAAACATATCTTTCTCTCATATGATAACAAAAAAAGCTATATCCTTCAGGATATTAGCTTTTCTTTGTGAGAGTGAGAAATTCTCTCTATCATCTGAAAAAATGGAACCTGAAAATCAAGCCTCTTAAAATCTATTGCAGGAATTCAAAAAATAAATCGTGGAAAAATTATTCGAAATACAAAAAAGATTGCCTACGTCCCTCAAAAACTCCAACTTGAAAAAGACTTTCCACTAAGCGTGAAAGAATTTTTCTACATATTTAATGCAAAAATAAATACAGAAAAACTGTGAAATTTCCTGGAGGTATTTTCTGTAGAAAAACTTATGAATCAGAATATACATACACTTTCTGGTGGAGAATTTCAAAAGGTTTTAATTATAAATGCACTTCTGAGTTCTCCAGATGTACTCTTGCTCGACGAACCAACCAGTTGAATCGATGTAGTGGGAGAAGAGCTCTTTTATAAGACAATTAGTGATATTAAAAAGGTATACCCAAAAATGAGTATCATCCTCGTATCACATAATCTCAATCTCGTTTACAAAAATTCAAGCAGAGTCATCTGCCTGCATGAAAATAATTTTTGCTGTCACGGAACACCTGCAGAAATCCAAAATAATCCTGATATTAAAAATATATTTTGAGATTATCTCAGACCTTATGAGCATCAGCCTCATGCACATCATCACCATGTATAACCCCACCCTAGCCCTCCCCTACGAGGAGAGGGAATAAAAAGTAAAAATAAACTATGCTAGAAATACTCTCCTACTGATTTTTTCAAAATGCTCTGCTTGCCTGAGTGCTTGTTTCACTGATTGCGTGATTTCTTGGTCCTCTTGTGGTTCTCAGAAAAGAGCCAAATATTACGCATGCGATTTCTAATATCCTCTTTCTTGGAATTGTTGTTTCGTTTTTCTTTTCAGGAAACTATTATCTCTTCTGAATTATTTCTGCTATTATTGGGATTATCTTTTTATCACTCATAGAAAAATATACAAAAACTTCGAGAGAATCCAGCAAAGAAATTCTTGCTCAAATCTGACTTGCTTGAGGAATTTTCCTCGTAGGTTTCCTGTGAAATATGCAGCTGGATATATTTAATTTTCTCTTTGGAAATATTCTTTTTGTAAAAGTTTCTGATATATATTTGCTTTTAGGACTGCTCTTTTGCACGGTAATATGTGCTTACTTTTTTTGAAAAAAGATGCTTCGAGTTATACTCTCCCCAGAAATTGCAAAAAGTCAGGGAATAAAAACTGGCATATATAATTTCTTGTATCTTCTGTTTCTTTCTTTGTTTATCGCATTTTCTGTAAAAATATTTTGAGTCATGCTTCTATGAGCCTTTCTCGTATTTCCCGCAAATATTTGAAAAAATCTCTCTGGGAGTATTACTGGGGTATTTCTCATTTCTCTGATTGTTTCTGTATTCTCTGTTGTGACAGGGCTCTTTGGATCCTACTATGCAGATAGTTCAGCAGGAGCGACCATCGTATTACTCTTAGCTTTTCTGCTGCTACTCAGCACTGCAAAATTTTACACAACAGCTCGCTCTTTTGACTAAAATATATTACTCAGTATTATATGAGCAATAAAATATAAATATAGATAATGGAAAAATACTGGTTTCGTCAAAAAAAATATGGCTATGGAGTAACTCCTATAAGCTGGGAATGATGGCTTGTAACCATATTTCTCGCCCTGATTATCATATCACTTATTATTGTTCAGCACTCAATTATTTTTAGTCATATAATTTGACTGATGATTGTGATACTGGAAATCTGAATTATCGTTTCCATATTTTTGATATGTTTGAAGGATAAAACAGAAGGAAGCTTATGATGGAAATGGGGACGTAAAAAATAGAACTTTATAAACAAATACTTTCATCAATAACTCAGAATATTGACTTTATTTTTATTTATGTAATATATAGAAAATTCTTATAAAAAAGAAGGTATGTGAATATTACAAAAAATTGGGCAGTGAGTAGCAAATGCAGAACTCAGACGAGTCTGGCCAAAAACGCTTCGCGCTGCATGAATTGATATCTCTGAGCTACAAATTAAAGAATTAAAAGAGTTTTACAGAGAAATGGCTGCATGAGTTTTTTCTGAGAGCTGAGCTTCAGCAAGGCTCTGAGAGCTCTATGTCAGAGGTGATTGGAATCCAGAGAATTGACTCGATGATTTTTTTGCGCGTTTAACTGGGAGTGACAAAGCTATGGATATAATAAATAATCATCCCGCAAATAGATTATTTGATAGGAAGAAAAGAAAGCAAACACGTACTCCAGAAACTGTATGACAAGCACATTATGATATCCCAGTTGAGCTCTATGAGATAATGCTTGGTCAAAGTATGAAGTATACCTCTCCAGAATGGAATGAAAGCTTGTGAGAGTTTGACTTAGATACGAATCAGAAACTAGCAATGGAAATGATATGTCAGAGAGCGGAACTCGAGAAGTCCAGAGAGTGAGAACAGCAAATGAAAGTTTTAGAAATAGGATTTTGATATGGAACTCTTGCAAGTCATATGATACAAAATTACTGAGTCCATGTAACAGGACTGACTGTATCAGACGGACAAATGGACTATGCAAAAAAATATATGATACATAATGAAACAATCCAAAATGCGGATTTACAAAATCTAGACTGGAAAGTCATCATGAAAAATCCAGAGCTCATGGAGATGTACAAATGAAAATTTGATAGAATTATCTCAATAGAAATGATAGAAGCTGTAAGTACCAGGGATCTTCCTGATTTTTTCTTATTTTTATTTCATTGTCTTTCTGACGATGGAATTCTTTTTATTCAAGCTATAAATTCCCCTCGGAATTTTGAAACAACTGAATGATTTATTGATAGCTATATTTTTCCAGATGGTGTCGTACCACAACATCAAAATATACTTGCTTGCGCCCAGAAAGCAGGATTCCAGCAAAGCTCAAATAAAAGAAATATAGTGACTCAGGCCTATGATAAAGCTCTTATGGCATGGAGTAGTAATCTCGAGTGATGATACGACGAGTTAGCTGACAAGCTTGATTTTCATTATAGTAGAAATCATACTCCAGCTTTTCCCTATCCAGATTCCCCATCATTTTTAAAAATTTTTGAATATTATCTTAAGTCATGTGCTGGCTCATTCAGGTCAGGATACAATCGTGATGGGCAATATAAATTTTATAAATCATCTCGCGCGCAAGTTCAGAGCATTGTTCCAGCTACTCTTGAGCAAACGAGACATATACTTGAAACGAAATATTGGTGAGAATCTCTTCCAAAATAAAAAATCCCAAAAGGGATTTTTTATTTTGATAACACGAGTAAAACTATTCTGGCTGAGAGATATAATAATCATAGCCAACAATTGATGCGGCATAATTCATAATTGCCACTTGCAGTGAATCTGCTGAATTATTCTTCTTTGCCTTAGAAATATATGTTTGAACTGCAGGAAAAAAATAAGTATCTATGTATTTTCTACCACTGTTATTTAAGGCTTCATCAAAAAATGGCTCACCAGTATTTCACCCACGATAGAAGTCATTTTTTTCAAAAAACTCTGTCATGATATCGTAAATTCTATTTTTTTCTTGAACACTGAGTGACTCAGTTTGCTGGCATTCACCATCATAGGCATATGGAATTGACCACGAGCTGGTATCACTCTTTCATGCAGCAGAAACAGTATATGTTTCTCCTGTTATACTACATACTGGATCAATCTCTTCGTAGAGAAATTTCGCTGATACTCCTGAGTAACTCAGAGCTATACAGATAGCTCAAACAAGTAATTTTTTCATAGTATATTTTCTTATAAAATTAAGTAACATATAGTATAACGTATATATGTAAACATCGTGACAAAAATATTTATTCTGGCTGTGATATAAAATAATCATATCAAATTATTTTTACAGCATAATTAAGAATTGCTACATCTTTTGAGTCTGCCTGATTCTTTGACTCTTTATCCGCTATAAACGAAACAACTGCAGGAAAAAATGTATTCATCATAAACTCTCGCCCTACTTGATTAAGCGCATTTTCATTGTTATAATAATCATCAGTATTTCCAGGCTGATTCATCAAGTCTTTTTTTTCAAAAAAGTTTGTCATAATTTCATATATTCTGTCTTTTTCGTTTTGAGAAATCTCTGGAGTTTCTATACATTCACCATCATACGCTTTTGGAATATACCATGAACTCGTATCACTTATTTCCCCTGGAAATGAAGTATGAGTCGTTCATGAAATGCTACAAATAGGATCAATTTCTTCATACATAAAATCTGCCTGCAAAGAACTTGTAAGTAACATAAGGCCGATACATCCAGTGAGTAGATACTTCATAATAAAACTTATAAATAATAAAGTTACCTCTACTATAACGAAAAAATTCAAAAACGTGACAAAAAATACAATAGATTTGCACACTTCTTACACGCAAGGTATATTATTCAATCACTTAATTCCTAATAAAAATATATTATGGCACACACAGATCATGCAAACATTGGCTTAGAAAGCTGAGACGTACAAAAAATTTCAGATATTCTTCAAAAACATTTAGCAACAGAAATAGCTCTGAACTTAAAAATCAGAAATTATCATTGGAATGTTGAAGGAGCAATGTTTCGAGACCTTCATTTATTTTTCGAAGAACTTTATAATGCGGGTTCTCAGTATGCCGATGAAGTAGCAGAAAGAATCAGAATGCTTGGAGTTCATACTCATGCAAGCATGGAAGAATACGTAAAAATGACGATTATTCCAGAAGAAAAAAGTATCACACTTCCAGCAATGGATATGCTCTCAAATCTTCTTAAAGACACAGAAACTATCATTCAAGAAATGAGAAAGGATATCGATGTCGTAGGAGAAATGGGAGATCAAGGAACCGAAGATTTCCTCACAGGTCTCATACAAAAACATGAAAAAGACGGATGGATGATTCGAAGTCTTTGTAAAAATAAATAATTTTTTCATAAAAAAAATCTCGCAACACGCGAGATTTTTTTATTTCAATGTTACATGGAAAATACATAGCTCTTACAAATAAAAGATATTCTACTTACATACAACTCTTAGATTACAAATATGGGAAAAAATACAAATAACGTTACCTGGATAGAACTATTTTTTGATTTAGGGTATGTGGCACTCATAGCCCAACTTGCATATAATATATCTCCAACTGATGGGATTTTGGATCTAATGAAATTTATTTTGGTTTTTGTAGCTGTATTTTTTATATGGTGGATGACAACGGCAAACAGAAATCTCGATGATAATGAAGACTCAAAAATAATTTTTTTGATTCAAATACAGATGTTTTTTATCATGACTATTTCTATTCTACTCCATAGTGTAGAGAGTCTTGGAATTGAGTATATTCTTACTGGCATATTTGCAGCAAGGCTCACGATACTCTGACTCATCTACCTACATAAAACCTCGACAAATAATCGAATCGCGGCCAGATCACGATGAGTGCTATTAATTGGGTATTCCCTCTCAACTTTCTGATATCTCTTGATTACCCTTGCCCCTACGCCATTGATGTATTTTTTCTTTGTACTATTGATAATATATGATTTTCTTCTTCCGAGCATTCAGCAAAAATGACATAAGAATCCACTCTATAGACTTGATAAAAACCTCGTATATGAGAGGCTCTGACATTTTAAAGTTTTAGTAGTATGAGAAAGTATTCTCGTCGTATCTCTCGTGAGTGAATGAGCTGGAAACATTAATACCTTTCACGGAGCTTTTTATGCGGTGATGTGATTTATAGTCTTTTGTACTATGTGGTGGGCTTATTTTCCAATGGCTGAAGAAAAAATACAAAAGCAAGAAATACAGAATCTTAATACCTTTCTCCTCTCACATCTCACCATGTTTATCGGTATTATTATTTTTGCTGTCGGAATAAAATGAGCGCTTGAAACAGAAAGTGATAATATAGCAAGTCATTTTAATACCTATTTAACTGCAGGAATAACAATCTATATATTTGCAAATACACTCTTAAGAATCATGCATAAAATAAAAAAAAGAAAACTTCTCTCAATGATATGATGAGGAATTATTATGTTGATAATAGGATCTCTTGCTCTATCGTATCTCATCTCAATTAATAGCTACCTACTCGCCAGTACCATAATTTTGAGTTTTATTGCATATAGTCTTATCCTCAATCGAAAACTATTTTGTCATTAAAAAATAACCCTAAAAGTAGTTCATTTTCATAGCTCACTTTCAAGCTCGAGTTTCCATTTATTTGAATCAGCTATTTTTCGTACGAGTGATAGACCTATTCAAAATCATTCTACATTTCTCGCAGCACTTCCCTGATAAAATCTATCAAATATTTTTTCTTTTTCTGCTTCTGACATACCTGGTCCAGTATCTGTAATTTCTAAAATATTTTTCTTCACAAGAACAAAAATCTTTGAATTCGCTGGACTATATTTTATTGCATTTCCGAGAATATTTGCAACGAGCATATGAATCTCATGCTTATTTGCTCTGAGTGAATATTTCGAATTGAGCTGCGTATCCAGTGAGATTGATTTGGCCTGCATATTTTCTGAAAATTCTGATATGATAGATCAAATAGTATCTGCAAGTGGTAAAAATTCTTGCTCTTTGAGTTTTCATATTTCTGAGAGTTCTCTGAGTCACTCTATCAGTCCATTCATCGTATCAACATTTTTTATGGATGAATGGATGAGTGACTCGTCATATTTTTTCTCAGCCTCAATGATTTGCAGGTTTCCACGCATCACGGCAAGAGGAGTCTTAAGCTCATGTCCTGCATTATGAATAAAGCTTTTCATATCATCGAGATTTTCTTCAAGTGGCATGAGTGCTCTATACACAAACTGATATCAGATATAGTACATCAAACCTGAAAATAGCAGAGAAAGCACGAGAAGAACCAACATGTCTTCGAAAAAATCTATGAAAAATGATGGGCTGGAGGCATAAAAAATCACACTTCACTGCTCAAGTGGAGCACGAAAAACATAAAATCCATTCACACTCACAATAGTATTTTCCTGTATGTCTATATTCTCAAAATCAGGATTTTCTAAAATATTTTGAAAAATAACTTGGCCTGCATTATTTATCACGAAAAAACTTACTCGGTTTGGACCTCTATCATTTTTCAAATCCTTAAAGCGTCTTTCTTGTCAACTTTCTCCTAACCTGTTAGAAAAGAAATTTTGAAAGAAATTATTTTGATCTTTGACTCACTGAATAATTTTAATTATTTCCTCAGAAAATGAGTTTCTTTGATTTTTTGCTTCACTTATGTGCGTTGTAAGCGTGAGAGAGGTTCCAATCACTAAGACAATCAAAAAAACGACTCACGTAAAAATCTTCGTAAGTCTTGTATGCAGTGAATGTAATCTCGTATCATTCATTTTTCTAGCTGTTATGCATTATATATCCATATCATTTTTTTGTTTCCACTATATCTCTCCCCAGTTTTTTTCTCAAATATCAAATATACACGTCGACTGTTTTTGAGAACATAAAATCTCCTTCAAATTCTCACCATACTTTTTCATAGAGCTCTTTTCTATCTATGGCGCGCTCTTTATTTTGCGCAAAATATTTCAGAAGCTCAAACTCTAGATGTGAGAGATGAATATGCTCTCCTGATTTTGAGCTGACTTCCATTTTCTGTAGGTCCATTTGGTATCATGGAAGCATGAGTATATCCGTCGATTTATTTTTGAGATTTCGACGTGTGAGCGCCTCTATTCTCGCTATAAGGATGTCATAGTCAAATGGTTTTGTGAGATAGTCATCTGCTCAGGCTTCGAGTCACGCTATAATATCATCTTTACTACTTCGGCTCGTGAGCATAATAATTGGGACATCTTTTTCTTTTTCCCTAAGTTCTCTACATACCTGAATCCCGTCTTTTTCTGGGAGATTTATATCAAGTACGATAGCATCATAATACTTCGTCGAAGCTTTATGCACTGCATCATTTCCATCAAATGAAATATCAGATTGAATTCCCTTGATACTACAATACCTCACGAGGTTTGTTGCGAGTTCTTGTGTATCTTCGACAATGAGGAGTTTCATAGAAATATTTTATATATTTGAAATATAGCTTTTTCCACACAACACCTCTCTTCATCTCTCCTGCAAGGAGAGAAATAGCTCAAAATGTTTCTTGTAGCTAGCTCTCTCCCCTTGTAGGGGAGAGTTGGAGAGAGGTATGTTGTGAGAAATATTAATACAACTTTAAGTATAACAAAAAGCAGGTAAGAGACAAGTAAGAGCATAATAAAAGACCACCTAGATGTGGTCTTTTATTATGCTTAAGTTCTGAAAATACTCTTAGTTATCATTCTCTTCATCATCTTCATGATGCACTCTATGACCTCTTGCAGCTCTTTTCGCTTGTCTCTCTGCATGCTTTTCTTGCATTTCTTCAAGCGTCACTAACTCATCAGCTGAGAGTTCATCACCTGCAAGAATTTTTTCTATAATTACCGCTCAATCTCTCTTCGCGGCAACATCTTCATCAAATCTTGCAAGCATTTCAAGTCTGAGGGCTTCTTGATCTGCACTAAGAGTTTGTCCAGCAATCAGTGCATCTATAACTGCTTTTTCTGCATCTTTTTGTGCTATTTTTTCAGCTTTTTTCTCTGCAAAAAATACTCTTTTTTCTTCATCTGTCATTGACTCTAGCGCTGTGATTTCTTCCTGAGTGAGCTCATTAAATCCAGCTCTTTTCCCAAATCCATCAAATCATTTCTTCATGGCTCTTTCGTGAAATTTTTCTTTTGCTGCATCAAGAAATTCAAGTTCCTGAGCAGTAAGTGATTCCCCTGCCTCAAGTTTATCATGTATCTGACGTATTTCTGATTTGTTTCTAAATTTCGAATTTACTTGTGAGTTGCTTGCAGCAGAGATTCCAGCAAAGCCAGTAGTTGCGATACCAGCAAGTAGTACGAGCGAAAGAATTTTATTATTCATAGGTAGTATATTAGATTGTAAGGTGTAAGATTTTACAGGTACAAGTATACCCGTAAGCAATTAAGAGTCAGGTAAGTATTTTTTCCTTAAATATATTTAAAAAATAAAGAGTATTTTCCTCTCTGGAGAATACTCTTGTATTATTATGAAATGTGGTAAGAGGTGGTTAAGTAAGAAAGTCACTTTTAAAATATTAGTCCATATGCTCCAAGAAGCGCCATCATTACTATACAAATTACTCCAACGAGAAATGGAATTGTTCTCTTACTTGGATCATGAAAATATGAAATAGCGTACCAGATTCGTGATATAAACCAGATAATTCATAACACTGACGCAATGCCAGAAGGACCAAAGATACTTGCCATCCATAAGAGAGGAATAAAAACTACTACGTTTTCTACTGTATTGAGATGCACTCTATTCGCAATGATTACTTTTGTATCCTTCGTACTCTCAAGCACATTTGCATGGTGCTTTCGTCTGTTTCCTCAAACATTGAATGCAAGTCAGAATGTGAGGAGTGAAGTGCAGATAGTTATGAGCGCTGCAATTGTGTATTGTTCCATGTTAAGTTATTAATATATAATGAGATAATTATATGAATTAATTAATTTTTTAGAATCTTAAAACAAAAAAATTAATAATTTCATCTTATTGACAAGCACCAGACATTTCATACAATTTGCCAACTTGAAACAACCAAAGGTTTACACAAAACGTATGACACAGGAAGCAAGTAAGCAAATGCATGGCGCTAGGCAAGGGCAACAGGCTCATGATTCGCATTATGTGGATTGGGCCGAGCGGCATGCAAGTGGATCTCAGCCTCCACAAACTCGCGCGAGACAAGAGTATACTCTCGGGCAAGTGGACGAATAAACCAAGAAAATTTCTCTTTGGTCAGTCGCTGGATAACAACGAAACCCCCGAAATTCGGGGGTTTTAGATTGGAAAATGTACAATGACAAATTCTCTATTTATCTACATGACTCCCAATCAGTGGAATTGGTATCTACTCAGAGAATAAAACTCGCCTTTGCGTTGCACTCCATTCAGATATCGAGTGTTCGCCAGAGTGATTCTGGAATTACGAGAGTCTGAGTCTTATTTTTTTCTCAATACTCTACCGTGATAGTATATTGCTCTGTCCTTCCCGCTTCAACTTGCGTTCATATATCTCAGTTATTATCTACGAGGGTATATTCTTGCCAATATGGCTCTGGATTCTCTGACTGATTTCATGACGTCGTGAGATTTCTCTCAAATGCATAGTCATTAATCTCAAAATCCACATACTCACAGTGCTCCGCATTATAATATCTTGTTTTTTGTTCTGGAACTTGGCTACAAGAGGTACTTGCAACCGTCGTGCAGCTCACTCAGCCTCCTGATGTTGCACTGCAAGACTGCGATGTAGTTGGGACACAGACAGTGTTAAACACTGTGTACTGCTCTGATTCTGGAGTAGTATAGCAATAATCTGGATTATGATTTGACTCTCTTCCTGTTAATCTATATCTGCTTCTGGTTTCTAAAAATTTATAAAATGCATCTGTCTGATAGATACTTCCATCTACATCTTCGGCCCAATCTGATTTTTCTAATCTCTGAACTGAGTTAAGCGCTATAGTCCTCGACCAAGAGTATCCATCTATCTGAATAATAGTATCTGTTTTTTCAAATCATTTATACGCTAAAAATGCAGCAAGTAATACTGAGCCTGCTCAAAGTCACATATAGAGTTTTGGATACTTATTTTCCAGTGCATTCATGGCTGAGACTCGATGGGATTTTCATATTCTCTGAACACTTGGAGAAATAGCTCTGGAACTTGGATTACTGTCTAAAACTCTTCCTACTTTTTTCGCATAGATCTTTCGCTTCATTTCTATGTTACGACGTATGAGCGCTTTTACGGCTCACTCAGGAGTATTTGCGCTTGGTCCGTCAAGCATAATATAATCACCATCTTCTTTTGGATTGAGTTCATTTCCACAGCCCTCACAACTACAATCTAAATCACTAAAATCATTTGAAGCTTTTCTTTGTTCATATGCTTCTCTCTCAAGATTTCGATTATAATTACTACAACTCGAGCAAAACCAACCGATAACATTCATTATTTCGTGAATTACTTCTGGGTCCGTTGTTGGACGTATATCTGAGCTTGATATCTTTTCTATTTCTTGCTCATCAAAAGCGTTGTTACAGTTCACACATACACCATCTACGAAGCTCGCATCAGAAGTTCCACAATGTCCACATTCCCATTGAAGTACATAATATCTTGTTTCTTGTAGTCACCCAGATCAAAAGCCATTTACATTGCTCATATATATTCTTAATAATATTTATTGACTATTTTAATAAATAATTTATAGATATCAATATAAATAATAAAAAAATACTTCCTCTATAGAAGTATTTTTTTATTCTGAAATTTGCTAAGCAATAGTCTTTTTGTTACTGAGTCACAAGAGCTTTCTAAATCATTTTTTTTCTTGAAATAATATAGGCGTACTTTCTGTATTTAGTGCTTCTGTAATAGCATCTTGAGTTTGAGAAAGATACAGAAAATGCATTTCTTTTGAAAGTATCATCACTTCCCTCATATCTATATAAAAATCTAAGAATCATTGCACATTTTTAAAAATGTTTTTGCTTGTTCCAACCTCCATATATTTTTTCTTAATTTTCCTTTTAATATACACCGTATTATTGGTAAAGAGAAAACTATAGGTATTACCGGTCTTTTTTACAAAGTCTACCATTTTCATCATAAATGCAGGAGTGAGAATCATTCTACTAGTAACTTGATCTTCACAGTGTGCATCAAAAAGAGTTTCAAACTCTACATCTTCTAAGGTTACTCGATTTTTATTTCCGAAAGAAAAAAGTTTTCTCAAAAATCATTTTGATTCATTTTTATCTGGAATGACTAACAAATCACAAGTAATAGGTATTCTTGCATATGGAAAGGTAATTTTCATGAGGTAGTCATGATTCGTTACCACATTTTTTCTATTTTTCCCGCTTCCTGAAACTCTTCGAGTTTTGAGTTCAAATCCTCTGAGGATAAATCATTTTTTCTCAAGCTCAATTTTTAGTTCAACAGAATCTTCTACTTTATCTATTCTATTGTAACTATTCAAGAATTTTTTTTCTACTAGCTTAGAGAGGTCGTCAAATGAGTATTTCCCATCATAGGAATACTCAAAAGTTGTATGAAGTTTTTTACATATTCGGCTCATAACATCTCTTTTGAGTGGAATTTCTATTTTTGATCTATATGCAGCATAGGTTCCTCCATATAAAAATGTTGCAAGAATTCAGAGTCATTCAATTGTACTAAATGAATCATCTCATGTCCCAACATAGAAAAAAAGACCTACGAGCAAAATAGCGAAGAAACTTCCAGTAGCAACTGCTGCAATTTTCCCTATGACATAGGAAACCAAAATTGTTATGATAATCATAACAAGAGTTATCACTCAAAAAGCTTTTTGTCTTTTTTTACGAAATTTTTCTATTTCTTTGAGCTTTTCTATTACTTCTGGAGATTGAAAAATCCTATTGAGATTGTCAATTTCTTTTTCTGATATTTTTGAATCTATATCTGGAATAGTTCTAAAATCTATATTGAAATCCATTGTATTTTATTGTAATGATAAATATTATGCTCCAAACATCGCTTTTGCATCCATTTTTTCTACTTTTGCAGCAGACTGAGCTTCAAACATATCATAACTTGGAAGTTTCATCATTGCGGCAATAATACTTGATGGAAACATTTCTTTTTTATCTCTGAAGAGTTTTACAGATGCATTATATGATCTTCTTGAAGCTTGGAGTCTATCTTCTATCTCTGACCACTGAGTTTGAAGCTCAAGAAAATTTGTGGATGCTTTGAGATCTGGGTAATTCTCACCTATTGCAAATATAGATTTCAGACCAGATTGTAGTTCGTTTTCTTTTTCAAATCGCTCCTGAGATTTTTTATTTGAGTTTGAAAGAAGTTCAGATCTCATCTGACTTACGTGCTCCAAAATTTCTTTTTCGTGACTTGCATACTGTTTTACAATTTCAACAAGATTAGGAATAATATTATATCTATTCTGAAGAACCGTATCAATTGCGGAAAATGCTTCAGCAACTTTATTTTTTACAGATATAATTCCGTTATATTGAACAATAAAAAATAGAGCAAATATAAGCGCAAGTCCACCGAGACCAAATAAAAAATTTAACGCAGAACCAAAGAATCAAAATGTTGTTGTATCCATCAAAAATCATTAATATATAAAATCGTATATAGAATATCTTATTTTCATTTATTTCGCAAAAAAAGGCTTATATAAGCCTTTTTTCTTTTTCATTAATTATTTATTTCTTTTCTCTGAGATTCATACTGCTCAACTATTATCTTTCCCTGCTCACGTAAGAGTTTATTATATTCAAGCTTTTGTTTGTATTCAAGCTCTGCTTCTTGCTGTTTATTATACATTTCTTCTTTCTTTTCTCTATATATTTTTGCTGGAGCATACGGCTTTGTATCATTGCTTATATTTCCTGAAGTATCCAGTCACTCTGAAATTTCCAAACACTCTCATGATACTCATGTACAATCCTCATCAGCCAGTGAAGCGCTACTTGAAAAATACACAGCCCCGGCTCCACACAAAAGGAGTAATATCACCGAAAACACTTTCAACATACGGTCTTTCATTTATAAATTAACGCTGCTTAGTATATCGCTCTTTTTTTGTAAGGTCAAAATATTAACTTGCTCGACTCTTTGTTTTTACTTTTTTAGCAGCTGCGGCTTGCTCTGCTGCTAATTTTTCTGCGGCCACTTTTTCAGCCTGTATTACCGCAGCCTGCTCTGCGACTATTCTCGCTTGCTCCTGAGCCGCAGCTTGAGCGTCTAATTGCGCTTTTTGCTCTGCAGCAAGTCTTGCTGCAGCTTGTTCTTGTGCAAGCTTGTCTGATGCTGCTTTTTCTTCTGCAATTCTTTGAGCTTCTTCTTGAGCTGCTTTCTCAGCAGCATCTTTCTGTGCACTTGTTTTTGCAGAGAGTTGCTGATCCTTGAGTTCAGTGGCTCTTTGGGCAGCTAGTTTATCTGCGAGAGCCTGAGCATCTTTGACTGCTTTATTTTCAGCTGCAAGTTTTTGTTGTTGAGATTTTTTGAGTGCAAGAGCTACTGCTGCTTCTTGAGCTACCTTTTCTTCTTGTGCTTGCTGAGCTTTGAGCTCCTGATCTTGTATGAGAGAGAGTCTTTCGCTTTCTAACTTATCTGCAGCTTCTTGCTCAGCTATCAATCGCTGCTCTACCAAATCTTGAGCTTCTCAGTCAGATTCTGCTGTTATATTTTCCTGAGAGAGAGTATTAAGCTGCGTTTCACACTCAAAGTTTCGAACACCTGTACATGTATTATTTGCAGAAATAGTATTGAGACTATAGAGAAATACTATTGTTATGAGTGAAATACTCAGTCATGTTCCTAATTTGTTCATAATCAATATTTATATAGTAAATTTTTCAAAGTAGATGTTTGTAAATCCCTTCTCTCATAAATACGCTTTTGTGTCGTCTACCAATCCCGGTGCCCCACAAATATAAAACTCAGTATTTTTTACAAACTCAAACTTTCATAGATTCATACGTCACGCATAAAATTGAATCTCAGTGCTTTCGAGTAAGAGTTCATCTCTAGAAAGAAATACATGTATTTCTAGATTTTGAATCTCTGTAAGTTCACTGAGATAAAACAAATCTTCTTTCATTTGGACCGTAAACAATAATTTCGAAGGCTCACTTATATTACTTCCCTGAAGCATATTATATATTGGAGCTAGCCCTGTTCCACTGGCAATAAATACTTTTGGATTCATAGTGTTTTGGAGAATAAAATTTCAATACACTCATGTCACTTTGAGTGTATCTCAAACTGTATATTTTTTTAGAGCTCTCCCAGCTCTTCCTGTATCTTTACATTTTATCAAAAGCGTTATGGTCCTATTGTGATACTTTACAACCGAATAACTTCTTGAAAACTCTCCATCAAAATCCTGCATTGCGAGAATAATATATTGCCCAAGAGAAATCTCAAAATCTCTTTGCATTTCCAAACTTAGCTCTAAAACATCCTTAGTAAGAAAATTATATCGTAAGATTGTTCACAAATCTCAACCAAAAATGGTATTCTCACTATTATAATACCCAATAAAATCTGACTTCCCTACTCAACATACAGGACAGACCCAATCATCGGGAATATCTACAAATTTTGTTCCTGGAGGGATTCCTCCATCAGGATCTCACTTTGCTTCATCATAGATATATCCACATGGCTGACACAGATACTGCGTCGTTTCTCGGGTATGTTGAACTTCATTTTTCTTCAGATACACTAGGGTTCTGAGTCATACTACTCATACTCACATAACTCCGTAGAGTAGTTCAAATCTTCCTGCAAAAGCAATATGAATGAGGGATAATAAAAATGCTGGGTAGACCAGAGATTGAATCATTTTCCATTTTTTTCCTCCAAAAAGTTTTATAGAAATTTTATTTGAAGTACATCCTAATAACAGCATTAGCATTCATACTACTACTCAACTCAGAGCGTCATATCTCACGAGAGTATTTTCTAAGACATAGTTTAAATATGGAGTTTCACTATGATACTGCACTTGAAAGACATATTCTGCAGCATAGTATTCTAATCCATGTTTAAGAAAAAATATAAAACTGAGAATTCCAAAGATTTTGCGAGACAATAGTATCCATTCTCTCTTGCGAGTATCTTTTACAAACTCCAATATTGGAGAGACACTCAGAGCAAGAGCTAAAAATATAAACGCTATTTTTCCATAAGCTCTCAAATAGAGATTTGTTTCTCCAATATGATTTGCGAGAAAAAAATGTATTCCCCATACAGCAGGAAGAAAAAATATAACAAATAAGAAAATACTTCTGAGGGTATAAATGAGTTCTGATTCTAAAGTTTTATCTGAGAATCTCTTTTTTCTCATCAAAAAAAGTCAAAAAGTTGAGAAAATACTGTATAGTAAATATATCCACACATATGAAATCGAAATATCAAAATTGTAGAGATATTCTGTATTCATGAGCGTGAATACTACCAGAAGTGGAAGTATGCTCAGAGCAAATATGGTATTAAGAGAAAGTATTTCTCTTAGAGATTTTTTTGAAAACATAACTTATAATTATTGAGTATATTCTTGCTCTTCTAGCTTGTCCCTTGCTTGGTCTAAAAATTGTGGACCTATTTCATCTATCATATTCATATCGTCTTTATCCCCTTCTCCTGTGATGGATTCAAATCTCTCGTCAGCGTTGCAGGAAACAAGAAAAATAGGAATCATAAGAAATATTATATATTTCATAGTGGTCTGCTAAAAGGTAAAATTTCTATATTATATGATTCACATGCTGCGGTTTGAAATATATTGCCTCAATAATCTATCAAAAGAGCAGGAATCCCCTGAGTCTGATAAAACACTTGTGCTTTTTGCTTTCACATCGCAATTCAAATAGTTGCCAAAACATCACTCGACATACAATTATCTGAAATGATTGATACACTCACCAGCTCATCTGGAGATTTTCATGAATATGGATTTATAATATGATGAAAGGATGAATCTCATATTTTCCACTTTCTTCGATATGTTCCTGATGTAGAAAATCAAAGGTTTTCAATTTCAAGCATTGCACAATATTCATCTGATAAAAACGGATTTTCTACTCAAACTGTCATTTTTTCTGCTGCTGAAATCTTTCCAGACATCCAAATATCTCATCCAGCATTTATACAAAAATTTTTATATCATGCGTCTTGTAAAAATTCTTTCACTTTGTCTACTGTATATCATTTTACAATTCATCAAAAATCTAGATTTTGATTTTCTTGTAACTCTACTCTCTTTCCTGTAATCTTAATATTTTCTAAATCTAGATTTACTTCTCAAGTTGGGGATACATTATTCCTATTTTTTTTAATAGACTCAAAACTTTGCTCATATCAAAGTGATGCAACATTTACAAGTGGATTAAAATATCCGCTGCTCAGCTTATGAAAATATTTACTCGCTGTAAAAATATTGAGGAAATCTTCCGAGATTTCTCACTGTTTAGTATTATTTAATCTCGTCAAAAAAGAGTCCTCACGAAAACGTGAGAACTCTTGTTCAAGTTTTTCAATTAATATAACGCAATATCACAAAACTTGTTGAATTTGTACCTCAGTAAAATTACAATTAAATATTGTAATTTCCATCTGTGTACCCATGGCATAAAATTCTTGAGAATATGTCATCCCTTCATTGTTTCAAAATATATGTACCTATATTATAAGATAGAATTAAGAATCAAGTAAGAACATTCATGCTCTATTTCAGGTATTCACCAGCAAATTTATTCGTCATAGCGACAAAGTCTGCGATATTTTCAAGTTCTCACCCTTCTAGCAAAATAGCTTGCATATATGCGTAATGCGTAAGGTCTGAGAGTTTTTTTGATTTTACATCATCTTTAAACTCTTTTTTCATCGCCTTTACCAGTTTGTTGTTTGGATTGAGTTCAAGGATTCTTTTTGTTTCTGGTACGCTCTGTCCCATAGCTCGCATCATCTTTTCCATTTGTGGATTCATCGCGCCATCTGGCGTTTTGAGTGCTCAGAGCGCATCTCAGAGATTTGGATTGAGTTCTACTTTTTCTATTTTTTCAGTTCCAATTGTATTTTTTACCAGCTCAAGAATATCTTTGAACTCTTTACTTTGTTTTTCTTGTTTTTCTTTTTCTTCCTGCGATTCTTCTTTGAGCTTCACATCACTTGCCGTAATAGATTTGAGTTTTGCATCTTTGTATTCATCCAGAACTCCTATCATCCATTCGTCTATCGCATCAGTGAGCAGCAGCACATCAACTTTATTTTCTCTAAACTGAGCCATATATGGACTTGCAAGTACCTCAGAGCGAGATTTTCCTGTGATGTAATATATAGTTTTCTCCTCTCATGAAGCATTTTCTAGATAGCTATCAAGAGATATTTTTTTGTCTCACAGCAGCGTATCAAAGAGAAGGACTCCTGCTATATCTTGCTTTAGGTCTTGCTCATAATACACTCATTCTTTGAGAATCGTTCCATAATTTTTGAAAAATTTCTCAAAATTTTCTGGATCATTTTCTCTGACTTTTTTCATTTCAGAGAGTATTTTTTTGATGAGCGATTTTTTAATAGTTTCAAGCGTACTATTTGATTGAAGCATTTCCCTACTAATATTGAGAGGCAGATCTGTTGTCTCAACAACCCCAGATACAAATCTGAGCCAGACTGGAAGCAGCTCTTTCGCATGCTCTAAAAGCAGTACATTTTGGACATAGAGTTTTGGACCATAGTCTTTATTTGGATCTCTCATATCTGAAAACATATTTGTTTCCTGCGGGATATATAAGAGTGATTTATAGCTCACATTTCCTTCGACATTGTTGTGTACATGCGCAAGAGGAGCATTGAAATCCATACTGACTGATTGATAGAAATCCTTGTACTCGTCTTTAGAAATTTCAGATTTATTTTTCTTCCAGATGGGTTTTGTTTCATTGATTTGTGTCCACTCTGATTTTTTTTCAGCATCTTTATTTTCCTGATCACTCACTTCTTCAAGCATCTTTATAGGAACTCCTACGTAGTTTGAGTATTTTTTAACAAGCTCTTTAATTTTCCATTTTTCAAGAAGCTCATGATTTCCTTCACTAAAATAAAGCGTCACTTTAGTTCATCGACCGTCTTTACTTGTCTCTTCTACATCGTAGCCTGTTTTCCCATCACTAGTCCATTTGTGCGCTTTCTCATCAAGCCCACTCTTTGTCACTACTTCAACTGTATCTGCTACCATAAACGCTGAATAAAACCCGACTCCGAACTGACCTATGAGATTATGCTCTCCTCCCTCTTTTGCCTTTTCAAGTTTTTCGACAAATTCTTTGGTTCCAGATTTTGCAATCGTCCCAAGATGTTTATGGATTTCATCCTGCGTCATCCCTATACCATTATCGATGATAGAAAGTGTTTTTTTATCGCTATCTATTTCTAGGCGGATTTCAAAATCTGTATCATCTCCTAAAAATGTCGTATCAGTGAGCGCTTTCAGGCGAGCCTTATCAATGGCATCACTCGCATTAGAAATAAGCTCTCTAAGAAAAATTTCTTTATTTGAATAGATTGAATGTGTGAGAAGCTCAAGAATTCTTCCTGTCTCTGCTGCAAAATTATGTTGTGTCGACATATAAAATAAAATTAAAAAATATTTTTATATTAAGCACCTAAATATTAGATGTGCTAAAATTGTATAATTTTTTTATCTCAGGTCAAGATATTTTTGTCTTATTTTTTACAGAGCAAAATATATTTCTTCTTACAATTATCTTGCAAATATCTTACAAAAAATAAGATACTAAGTATATTATAAAATAATTTACACACGCATGAGAGTACTTATTATCGAAGATAATGACATACTGAGAGGAAATATTAAAAAATATTTTGAAATAAAAGGAATAGAGGCTGATGAGCATGCAACCTACGAATGATCAAACTATAAAATCATGACAGGAAATTATGATGCTGTTGTTTTAGATCTCGGCCTAGGAAGTGATGAAGGTGACGGACTTGATATATGTGCTGAAATTCGAGAAAAGTGAAACAATGTTCCAGTTCTCATCCTTACTGCAAGAACCCTCACACAGCAAAAAATAGAAGGACTCGAAGTCGGAGCGGATGACTATCTCGTAAAGCCATTTGATTATGACGAACTACTTGCAAGAGTTCATAGTATTTCAAAAAGAAATAATGTACTCAAATGAAAAAAACATGTAGTTGACGATGTAGAAATAGATGAAGACACCATGAGTGTTACGCAAGATGGAGTTGAAATAGACTTCTCAAAACTTGAGTACCAGCTCTTATTATTCCTTGTTCTCAATAAAGGAAAGGTTCTTTCAAAAGAACATATTACCGAGAAAGTATGGGGTGAATATGATGCCTTTGGAGAAAGTCGTACACTTGATATTCATATATGATACTTGAGAAAAAAACTCTGAAAAGATTTCATAGAAACCGTACGAGGAGTTTGATACATGATTAAATAATATTTATGCCAAATAATCTTGCGCTTCTCGAAAGACACAGACAAAAAATGTGACTTCTTATCGCCCTTATCATCTACTTATTCATTTTTACCTGTATCAGTGTATTTTGGATTGCCAGTGTGTATTTTATTTCACAAAATGAAAATGAACTTCTCAGACTCAAAAGCCAAAGAGTGATGAACGTTTTACAAATTAGTGATGTAATTTTAGACGAAAATAATGAAGCGCTTAATGAAATTAGTAAAAATATCATAAAAGGTTCTGTTATCTTAGAAGGAAATGTTGTTATTTACAACGACAGTATTTTAGATCTCCCCATTATAAACGAAATTCTCTCAACTTCTGAGGTATACTACTTAAATGGAAATAAGTACAAATCTAGTATGTTTTTGAGTGAAGATAATGAAGAAATTCAATTTATCACCTCAACTCCCGCAAAGAATTTTGTCAGCTTTAACTTACAAATACTTATATGATTTATTATAGGAACTCTCATTTTATATTGACTCCTTGCATTTATAGGATGTAGACTCATGACAAAAATATATAGACCCATCAAAAACATTATTGAAAATCTCGAAAATTTTGCCCTAAATATAAATCATGAATTCAAAACCTCTCTTTCAGAGATTATCTCAACCCTCCAACTTGCTCAAATTACAAAAGATTATGATGATGGAGTTAATCAGGCTGTTCAATCATCAAAACGACTGAATAATATATTAGATAGTCTTGGATATCTCATACATTTTAATAATTCAGAATATAGAAGAGAAAAAATAGACATAGTAAAGCATCTTGATGAGGCGATTTATGATTTCCAACAAATGATGAATAAAAAGAAAATTATCATTTGTAAAAATTATGAAATCAATAAAAAAATCTTTAAAAATATAGATAAAGATGCTCTATTATTGTGTTTTAATAATATCTTTAAAAATGCCATTAGATATTCACACGAAAGTGGAAAAATAGAAATAGATATCAGACAAAGATATTTTAGAATCAAAGATTTCTGAGTTTGAATTGATGAACACAATATCGAAAAAATTTTTAACAGGCATTTTAGAGAAAATTACTCTTGAGAAGGGATTTGAATTGGTCTTTCTCTGGTAAAAAGAGTATGTGATCAATATGGATGGAATGTTGAAACGAAGAGTGAAAAAGGAGAATTCACTCAAATAACACTCTACTTTTAAACATATTAATCTTGTATATTAATATACAAAAAGAATCCTAAAATAGGGAGTAAAAAAATTATCCCTAACCAAATCATTTTTTCCCATAAACACAGCTTTTTATTTCTTGCTATAAAATAAAAAGCAACAAAAAGAACCAATACATGTATGATAAGAAAATATATGTATGGATCATCAATAACACTTGAGTCTAATAGTCACATAGGTAAATTTACTTTTTTTGTTATCAGGTCAAAATATAAAAATAATATTTACAATTTAATATATTTTCCATTTGTAAGAGCTTTGTAATTTATTTTTTTAAAATATCATTTTTACGATATAATACTTGCAGTTCAAAATTAAAAATCTTTTAAAATGCAATACAAAATCCCGGTTCAAATTGAAAACGAAGATCCAATATTTCTTGGACTCTCTCTTAGACAACTTTTTATTCTTATGGTCTGAGGTTCTATTGCCTATGGTATTTTTCAAACGCTCGCTCCACAAACTGGCTGAGAAATTGCACTGATTCCAAGCTGACTTGTATTTGGACTCACACTCGCAGTTGCAGTTTTTAAATACAACGAAATGACCTTTATCCCCTTCATCCTTTCACTTATCCGCTTAAATATTTTTCCAAAAGAACGATGATGGGAAAATACTATCGATAGCTTTCAACCCATTGATGTTTGATATCTTTCTGCTATCGAAGAAAAAAAGAATGAAAATATAGATATGCAAGGAAAAATGGATACAATTGGAGAGCTTCAAGAAAAACTCAAAAAAATTTAATACACATTCCCTATGGCTGTAAAAAATAAAAAACAACTCGCTGCAGATAGTAGTACCCAACGTCATCTCCCCTTTACACAAATTCGTGAAAATATTATTATTTTAAAAGACGACTCTGTAAGGTGCGTTATGAGATGTAGTACCATAAACTTTCTCCTAAAAAGTACAGAGGAACAAGATTCCATCATTATGAGTTTTCAGCGTTTTCTCAATACGCTTGATTTTCCAGTGCAAATAATGGTTCGCTCAACGAAGTTAGATATTGAGGGATATCTCGGAAAACTCAAAGATAAAGCCGTAAATCAAAAAAATGAATTACTGCAAAATCAAACCTATGAGTATATAGAATACCTCAAAAAGCTTGTTGAAATAGCGCAAATTATGAAAAAGGATTTTTATATTGTTGTTCCTTTTGATAAACAGGAAGATCAGAGCGTCAAGCAAACTGGGATTTTTTGAGTCTTTAAAAACTTTTGGAGAGCTATTAATAATAGCGATGATATTACAAAAATCAGAGGTCAAATTAAGAGTTTTTCAACGATGAAAAAATGACTCGCTGGAAGGATTAATACCGTAAAATCAAGTTTAGAGAGTATTTGAATCAGAGCTACAGAGCTCGACAAATCTGAGCTTGTGCATCTCATGACAGATTACTATAATCCAACTCTTTGAAATCTCCGGACTATGAAATCTGATATTTCTGAATATAATCTCGTTTAAATATCTTTTTACTCACAAATATGAAAAAAGCTTTTTTCCTATCTCTGCTCTATATTCTCAGCTTCTCTCAATCTTTTGCAGCAAGTAATGTGTTATGAATTTCTGATGGAGATTTGAGAAATTGAAATGTAGATATCAATGATATCCCAGTAGCAATTAACTCTCTTATAAATTTTTTCATGAGTATTGCTGGGACCATTTCAGTAATTTTTGTTATTATCTGAGCCTATAAAATATTATTTGGTTCTATCCAACAAGATAAGACAAAATGAAGAGATACCATTATTATGGCTCTTGGATGATTTGCTATAGCAGCACTCTCATGGGTTATTATAAAAATCGTACTTGCTAACCTCGCATAAAATGGCTGAAAAATCACAAAACATACTCATGCAATGGAGTTATGAGGACAATAAAGAGCGAAGTCCCATTTGGTATATCATTGCTCTCTCCGTAGCAATTGGTTTAATCATATGGTGATTTTTTACTCGCCAATATGGGATGAGTATTGTTGTGATGCTTATCAGTTGATTTTTCTTTTTTTTAGAAAACAATACAGAAGATCAAGTCAATGTCATAGTGAGTGATCAATGAATTAAGGTGCAATCAAACTTTTATGACTATGCAAAAATAAATTGATTTTATCTCGTTTACGAAGGAGATCAGGCTATTTTTCTGCGTGTTGGAGTAAAGAAAAATGGTATTAGTACTCTCTCACTGAGAATAGATAATTCTATTGCCCCAGAGATTAGAACTATTCTCTCAAATTATATTGAAGAAAGCGAAAAGCAAGAGCTTACACTTACTGAAAAAATATTACACTTTTTAAAAATATAATTTTTTTATATGAAAGTATTTATAGCGATTCTCATCAATGCAGCGATTCTCTATGCTATAACGTATTTACTTGGAGAAAATGCAACTATGTCGATACAGGCCTGAGTTGTACTAGGCTGTGATGATTGTTCTTATCATTCTCTTGAAGCACTTAAGACATATTTTACCTGAGGGATTATACTATGAATTCTCAATACGGTTATTAGGCCAGTATTGAGAATTCTCTCTCTCCCACTTTTCTTTCTCTTCTTCGGACTTGTAAGTTTTGTTATTAATGGTGTAGTACTATTTTTATTCAGTTACATTATAAATAATATTCTTATTATTCCTGGAGTAGGCTACGAAATAAATGGAACTGTAAATTTCATAATTGCAGTTGCAATTTTTACTATTTTGAATACCCTCTATTCACTTTTGTTTTTTAAAAAATAATTATGCTTCAGGCTTTATATTTCTGCGAAGTTATTATATCTCTTCTGCTTATTGCAGTAGTGCTTATTCAAAATAAAAATGTATCTCTCAATCTTTCAACAATGTCCGGTGGAATGTGAGCTATAACAAAACGATGACCAGAAAAAGTACTCCATAATGCAACCATTATTCTTGGAACACTCTTTATTCTCAACTCTGTTGTTCTTTTTATAGTATCATAATTTCATGTTTCTATATTTATAGCAAATGTACATGAACGATATTATTGCGAAAAAAATAAAAAAATACGTACTGTATATCAGTAGTTTCTTTTTTATCATAATCTGATGACATCTTCTCTTTCTCTATCTCTACGATGGAGCTGAAAGTGAAGCAATAGAATGAGGAACCGTTTCAGAAGCTATTATCTGAAGCTTTCCTCATTTTAATCCACTCATTCCATCGAATGATCATAATGCCTATATAAATAGGCTTTTGTATCGTTCTATGATGGAATACTCGACCGAAACACAGGCTCTAGAATCCGATCTTGCTAGCTGTAACCTTGAGAATCTTCTCTATATAGAATGTACCCTTGAAAATAATATCAGTTGGTCTGATGGTTCAAAAATAACTCCAGCTGATATTCTCGCTACGTTTAATATCATAAAAGAGACAAAGGTTAATCCGATTATTGCATCATTACTTGAGGACACAACTATAGAAGTCTCAGAGAACACTATATCTTTTAGCATGGCAAAAAAAGATGTAAATATATTGTATCTATTTATTCAACCGATTCTTCCTGAGAGAATTGTCGAGGATCTCAATAGTGAAAATGTAAATGGAAAACTTTCTGAAATATGAGCCGTATATTCTGGAAGATTCCGACTTATAAATATTAATCAAGATGAGACGGTTGGAGTAACAAAACTCACACTTTGAAAAAATGAAAATTATTTCTGAAATGAAACCTACTTAGAGTTTCTTATTCTCAACCTCTATAGAGATGAAAGTCATTTCCTAAAAAACAAAAATTCATTTAATATATTTAATGATTCAAAATACCTGATTGGTGGAAGTATTCCGAGACTAGAAGCCTATGAGTATATAATTTCACAGTTTACTACTAGCTTCTTCAATACAGAAAATCTCTCACTGAATTTACGAAAATATATTCTAGATTCACTTGATAGAGATGCTATTATTGATTCTGTTTGAAAGGCAAATTCGCTCCCTGTATACAACCCTTTTCTCACAAATGAAAATATCGACTCAGAGCCGGATAATGACTATAATTTCGAAGATGCGATTGCAATTCAGGGCTATTATTCAAAAAAAGAGTTACTTAAAAATGCTTTAGAAGCCAACCAGGAAAGCAATAGTTGAAATGTCATTTCAGGAGAAGCAAAACCGACAAAACCTGAAGTCAGCTTACCTGTACAAAGTGATTTAAGTTATATTGTTTCTCCTACTACAAAAAAATATAACTTTATTAGTGAAGATAATGTTCTTATCGAGTGAAGAGTCGATGCATGAGTCGAAAGTGTTTTTATCAATGATTATGAACTTACTGGTTTCTCACCAGGAGATTCTCGTTTCTATTATAGACTTTTAGAATCATATGACTTTATCGCTCCTGGGGAAAATGTATATAAAATATACTTTTCAAAGTGAGGAGAAAAAACATTCATAGAAGAGTTTGTATATATATATAATTCTGATAGTGATGAACTTGCAAATATCAGGGATAATTACTTTCAAGAACCACAAGAAACAGAAAGCTCTCAGCAGGAGGAAAACTCACAAGAAGATTCTTCAGCTTGAGAAGCTCTCACAAATTTAAGCACAGCTCAAATACAGGCTTTAGATGATGGTTTTTACTATAATGCTGAAGGGGAACCATTTACTATATCTCTCGTATATTCTCAAAGTGATGCAGAGCAAGAACTTGTCGCAAACGCAATGATTGCTCAAATTGAAGCAGCATGAATCAAAGTAGAAAAAAAATCTATGTCACTGTGAGATATTACTGCTGGGCTGAGAGCTGAAACACTGGAATATGACATGATGCTGCTTGGAATAAATCTTTGATTCCTTGAGGCGGATATATTTCCATACTTTCATTCAAGCCAAGTTCAAAATGGATATAATATCGCAAATTATAAAAAACTCAGTCTTGATATACTTCTTGAAGAACTAAAATCAAACAGACTCTCTCAAACAAAGCAAGAAGAGCTCACAGAAAAAATGCTTGAAATATTTAGAGATGAGGCAATTATTTATACTCTCTACACTCCTAAGATTGAGCTGCTGATTGATAGAAATATAAAGAACTTCTCACTCCCTGAATATCTTCCTGATAGCACATTTAGGTATTATCCACTTACAAAAAGTTATCTCTCAGAGAAAAAAATTATAAGTGGTGAAAATAAAAATATGTGATGATTTATTCGTTTTGTCTTCTCAAATCTGTTTAGTAAATAAATATAATGAACCAGTCATTCACAGAAAACATACTCAATCCTAGCCTTGAAGTCATAAAAAATGATACAAAAATAAAATATTTTTATTTTTTTCCAGGCACTATGTCTGTGATATTTTTATCTGTTTTGTTAGTGTATCAGGTAGTATATACCTACGTCGTACTTCTCTGAAATAAAGACGCGCTCGTACAAATAGTATTAGATATATTTCACTCTCCTTACGCAAATACACTCATAATTATCTCAGCTGTTTTTGCTATTTTCTATGTTATTCTTACGCCAATTTTTGAGGGAGGACTCATTCGTTATATACAAACTCGTTCACAGTGAGAAGCAAGTAGATCGGATGCTATATGATTTTGAATAGTAAGGTTTTATGCTCTGTTTGAATATAATAATATATTCAACATGTTTAAGCTTATGAGTATCGTCAATGGATATCTCTTTACGCTGCGATTCTTATGACTTGAGTACTTGCAGAGTATTAGTATACTTTTTACTATCGCATTCTTTTTTTCTATTATTCTCAATATTCTTATTGCCTATGCAAGATATGAGATTGTTCTTGAAAATAAGTCAGTATTTTCAGCTATAGGGACTTCTTCTCAAATTGCCTTGCTCAATATAAAAACTACTATGCGACTCTATGTGCTTATGTTTGTCATGAATGTAAAAGTCATCATAAACTTTTTTATTTTTCTAATATTCCCTATTCTCAGTGCTCTGATAGTTTGATATATTAGTTCTCAGACCTATGCAACTATTGCGCTTGTCATACTCTGATCTATATTTGTATTCCTCTTACTGGTGCTTTGATATTTAGCTGCAGTGCTCGAGGTATTCACAACAGCTATTTGGTTTTATGCCTATAAAGAAGGAAAAGAAAAATATGATAGTATTTCACAATAAAAAAAGAAGGAAATCATTCCTTCTTTTTTTAGTTAATATTTGAGTAGCTATCAAAATGTTTTTCATAGTATTTTCTCATATACTCCAGATTTTGTAGAACCCTTTCTGAGTTTCCTACTCATATCTCTTTGGGATTTACTTTGAGTGTAATAAATCAAGAATATCCTGTAGTTTTCAGCTTCATCAGAAAGCTTTCAAGTGGCATATAAGAGATTCCTCCTCCAGATCAACCTGGAAGTATACCCCGCTTCATGCCATGTTTATCGGAAAAGAATATATTTTTTATAGAGCTTCCAAGTATTCATTGCGCTTTTATGATATCCATACTCGATGAGCTATCTACCGCAAGTAAATCAAGGGTTGTATCTCAGGTCACTGATTTGATTTGGGTAAACGTCGCGTTTCTATATTCAGGAATGACAAAAAAAAGAAATTTTGGTTCAACGTTTTGTACACAAATACTTATGTGTGTATCTTTTTTTATTTTTGCGAGGAGTGGACCAAACCATTTTGTATCTTTGTCCATGATATGTGGTGGAGATACTGTTACGAGTTGAACCGATAACTTCTTTGCCATCAGCATAATCTTTTCAAGTTTTTTCTTCCCCATTTCTTTACTTGGAGCCGTAAGTGAAAGAACTGGTAAATCAAACATTTGTGTCAGCTCATAAATATAATCTTCGTCCCAAAGATCATAGTTCAAACTTCCAAGGGCAATATCAATCCCTACATATCCTGATTTTTTTGCAAAATCAAAAATTCTATGCAGACCATATCAGGTTAAACTTGCAGTTGATAAAAGAAGCATATGCTTTCTATTAAATTACTATTAGTCCTAGAATAGCATAAAAAAAGAAGATATTCAAAAAATACCCTCTTTTTTCTGCTTGCAAAAGCTATTTTTTATCAAATTACTGTTTTTCCTCCCATAAACGGCACAAGAACTTCTGGTATTCGTACTTTCCCCTCTTCTGTTTGATAGTTTTCTATTATTGCTATCAGACATCGTGATAAGGCAATAACTGTACCATTAAGAGTATGAACGAATTCTTTTTTTCCTTCTGAGTTTACATATTTTACTCCGAGTCTTCGAGATTGAAATTCTCAGATATTACTACAACTTGTCACTTCTCTATATTGATCTTGAGCAGGCATCCAAGCTTCTAAATCATATTTTTTCATAGCTGGATTTCCCAGATCTCCACTACATACATTTACTTTTTGGTATGGAATTTTGAGTGACTGCCATACCTCTTCTTCGATTTGTACCATCGTATTATGCATTGATGCAGATTCTTCTGGTTTACAAAATACCACCATTTCTATTTTTTCAAATTGATGTCCTCTGAGAATTCATTTTGTATCTTTTCCATAACTTCACGCTTCTCTTCGAAAACATGGACTATATCCAACATACATTTTTGGTTTTTCAAGGTCAATAGTCTCATTCATATGATATGACGTAAGAGGAATTTCTGAAGTACCAATCAAATAAAGGTCATCTTCTCCAGGATTTACCGCATACACACCATCCTCTCCTGCAGGAAGAAATCCTGTTCCGAAAAGAGAAGCTTCCTTCACCATATATGGTGGAATCATAAACTCAAAACCTTTTGCACTTAAAACTGAAATTGCATAATTAATAATAGCCATATTTAAAAGAGCTAATTCTCATTTGAGATACCAAAATCGAGCCCCAGCAACTTCTGCTCCTTTTTCAAGATTCATCCAATCATGCATTTCTCAGAGTTCATAGTGTGCTCTTGGAGTAAAATCAAACTGAGTTTTATCCATGAAATATTCCTCAGCCCTATTCGCTGTATCATCATTTCCAATGGCTGCAGACGGATCAAGGAAATTAGGAAGTCTATGGAGTGTATAGAGATATTTTGACTCTAGATCTTTAAAGCTTTCTTCAAGAGATGATATTTCATCTCAGAGCACTTTCATCTCAGCTATTTTTGTATTTTTTTCTTCATCTTGAAGAGTTGGAATTTCCTTTGAAACAATATTTTTTTTATTTCTCATTTCATCAATTTGTTGAGCAAGCATATTTTTTTGTGATTCAAGCTCTAAAAATGCATCGAAATCTATTGAAAGGTTTCTGTCTTTAATATTTTGTTTATATGCAGCTACATCTGCTTTCGCTCGTTTGAGATCTATCATAAAAATTATATAAGTTAATAAGATTTTTTTAGCATCATTTTGGCTTCTCTATCGAGGCTACGCTCTTTGAGTGTTTGCTTCTTTTGGTAGGACTTTTTCCCTTTTGCGAGTCATACCTCGACCTTTATAAGTCATCCTTTGAGATACACTTGGAGGGCAAGAAGTGTATACCCTCCCTCTTTGAGTTTCGAGCCATAATAGATTATTTTTTTTCTGTGAAGCAAAATTTTTCTTGGTCTTTGTGTATCAACTGAACTGGAAAAAGGAAGAAATTTCCAAGCTCCAATATGAGCTTGTTTCAAAAATAATTCCCCATTTACTACCGAAATATAGGATCACTTCAAATTAATATGTTTCTGGCGAACAGATTTTACTTCGTGCCCTAAAAGCTCGATACCTGCTTCTTGGGTTTCGAGCACATCATAGTCAAAATATGCTTTTTTATTTTTGGCTAATTGCATAATAATTATTCGAAAATTTCTTTTTGAGCAGCGATAACTTCACTATGTGACATTCCTTTTGTTTTCCAATCCCAAGCCATATAATCTCCAAAATCATAGCTTCCAGCAAGATCTACATTATATGGATTTTGCATTACAGCAAAATGCAGATGGAAATCATCGTATCATGCTTCAGGAACACCTGAAACTCATGTTTTTCATAAGATTTCACCACGAGACACAAAATCTCATTCTTTGAGATCTGATACAATTTCATCTAAGTGACTATAAAATACAACATCTCACTTCATAGTTTTGAGCCATACTTGATTCCCTCGTAGAATATCCAGATTCTTTAACTTTTGAGAGTCTCCTATATTTTCTCCATATACTATTTGTGAAAAATTTGAATCATTGAATCATGAAACAATTCTTACAATATATCCATCATCCAGCGCTGCAACATCTGATCGAAATGGTGAGTCAATATCCCATCCTCTATGAACTCCATCAGTATATGATGCTCGATATGGTCTTGCCGTATTAGGTATTTTATGTGCTAGCTCTGAAATGTTATATCATGGAACAGGAGAGCTGTATTTTTTCCCTCTTGAAACTAAAATCTCTCTTAAAATTTCTCATTTGTAGTTTGCGTCCATATAGCTTCTTTGTCCTCGAAGATATTTAAAATATTGAATCTTTTGTTTTCCCGTATAGTTTTGATAGATTCTATTTTCTGATACAGTCGTAGTAATATCTGAAAGATAGGCTCTGAGAGTATTATTATCAAAATCAATGAAGTTATACTTCATTACATTTTTTGAGAGTAATGTTACCTGACCTGATGCATTTGCGACAATTTGGTTATCAACCTTTAAGACAAAGCTTCCATTTTTACAATCTGGAGCTTGAGAATAATCAAGCTCAAAGAGGTACATGTCTCTATAATTTTCTTCGAAATTATACGAAATATCACACACTGATACAATCTCAGCTCCTGAGATATTTATATTTGATTGAAACACAACATATACTGAATCTAAATCTGGATTATCGAGAAATACTTCGTCACTATTCCCTGACACATAGCGGATTTCATTACTAAACACAATATTTCCTCAAAACACAAATCCGTATCCTCCTACTACCCCAACTATAAGAGTAAAAAGAAGAAGAATATACTTTCACATAAATAACTGCTAACAAATAGAAAATTGGCCTTAATTATATAAAAAAGAGCCTTTCAGGCAAGTGAAAATGGCTCTTTTTTATTTCTGATTTGATGGTTTAAAAACCATCAAATATTCACTGAAATTCTCCGAGTGGATCTGAGTATGCATCTTTCATCGATTGAAGTTCTTGCATCATATATCCAGCTATATTTTTATATTTTGCTTGCTTTGAAAGTGTTTCTGATCTCTGTGACACGACATCAATCGCATCTGCTATCTCAGCATCTGAATATCCTTTATCTTCCAATTTTTCTAAAAAGTCTGTCAGCAGCTCATTAATTCTTTCTCTCAGAGCAAGAGAAAGCGCAAAAGTAGATTCTTTTTTTGTTTCCTTTATTTCAGTTTTATCAGCATTACAAAGTTTATTTTCCACTTTTATAGCGCCTTGCGATTCTCTCACACAGTTATTAGAATATATTTTGTAAACTCCTTCTTTTTTCCCACAAACTGGGACATATTCTTTTGTACATACCTTTTGATCTTTTTCTATGGAAACCTTATTTTCCTGAGATTCTTTATATGTTACATACTCTTTTTTCTCTTCTTTTCTTACAAAATCTTCCGTACTTGTCACGAGTTTTTGTGTTTCACTACAATATCTATCTTTTGAATAATCATCATTCAGTACTACCGCGCAGAGTCTTACGTAGTGATTATTTTTTCAAGCATCAAGTTTAAAGCTATTTTTGAGTTGAAGTCTTTCTCCTACAAAAACAACCGTATCATTTGGATATACTGGATTTTCTTTTGTAGTAGAATATACGAGTTTATACCACTCAAAACCTCTATTTGCTGGAAAATCATCCCAAGATGCCGTTGCAACACCATTTTCTTGTGATACTTTTAAAGAAAAATTGTATGGAATTACTTCCCTTTCTTCCATTTTTAAAGATGTCTTATCTTCACTCCATTTTTCTTCTTCTCCTGCGTATGTATAAGAAAATGATACACACAGTAACAGCATTGTAGCAAGTAAACTCTTCATATTTGAGTATATAATATAAATAAAATACTTGGGAATTATACTGAGAACTTCCTCGAGTATTATAAAAGTCTCTTTCTTTTGAAGAGACTTTTATAGCTTTTATTTTTTAACTTATTTTGTTTTTATATCAAAATTTTTCTTACATCCACATCATTTTTCATCACTAAACATATCCCATCATTCCTCACAAAAATAATTTATAACATAGCACTTTTCTCACAATGCTACATAGTACGATGTCTCTTCAGCTATCTCGTCATAAGATTTTTTGTATTCTTGGAGTTTTGTTCACACATAATATGCTATATTTCATTTGTGAGGCATTTGTATTTGTATATCCCCTAGTCTATTGAGAATTACTGAAATAATACGACTTATTTTTTCATTACTGTATCACTGAGCATCTAATTTTTCAAAAAAGCTTTCTAGTATATTATCTATTCTCACTTCTTCGGTTGATGGAATTTGACTATTTACTTTACAAGCTCATGTATAGAGAAAATACCCATCACTTGCGTCCATCACGCAAGAATTCATATAGGTGGTTGGGAGTGATGGCTGACAGAGAGCTCACTCAGGGCATGAAAATTCTATTTTTCCACATACAGGATTGAAGCCTTGTGTACATTTTTTCTCTACTTTTTTGCATCCACAACCATTTTCATCATCAAAGTGCTGAAATCAATCTTCACAAGTATAAAATGTCTCTCCGCATGATTCCTGAGAATCTGCCACATAATATTTGTTTTCATTTGCTGCGAAACTCTGCTCTAACAATAGTATAACTCACAGAAGCACAAGAGCGATAATCTTTTTCATAGGAAAGCAATTAATAATATAATATAAACTCTAGCCTTTATATCGTTTTAAAGTAACAATACACCAATACAGTAATTTCTGAGATACAAAAATATAGCTTTCTGAAACCTTTCTCGCGTCTGGCGTAAGTTTCATCTTAAAATCTGTCACTCCAGCAAGCTCTGAGCTCTGCTCTCATGGTGTAGCAATTCAGAGAAAATCATAGGTTTTGCATCCTCTTTTTTTCGCATGACAAATTGCGGTCCACTGCAATAGATATGGAGCCATAAGATTTCTATGGCTATTTCCCGATGCACCATAGTAATACAGCGCTGTTTCTCCATCAAAGACAAATATCCCTGCTGCGATAATATTTTCTTCATAATAGGCAAAAAAGAGCTGTGAGTTTTCTATATTCTCAAGAAAGTTCTCATAATATTTCAGCGTATTTCCAGCAAAGTTATCGCGAGAGGTAGTCTCCTGCATTAGTTCAAAAAACTTTTTTGCATTATATGGATTTTTATCGACCTGTTCTACCACGACTCACTTTTTTTCAGCGAGACGAATATTGTATCTTCCCTTTGGCTTCATCGCTGCAAGAATTTCTTCCTCACTTTTTGCGAGATCAATTACGGCAGTATATGGTGGGATAAATTTCTTATAATAACCTTGCTTAAAATACTCTCTATCACCTAGATGAGCATTAAGATTTTCGTTGTAATCTAGAGTTTCAATCTGCGCAAAAAGACAGTTCTCCTCTTGGCAGAGCTGTTTGAGGTTTTCCTCCAGTCTTTGGTCAATTTCTCACTGAAAACCAATAACGAATAATCCAAATTTTCACAGTGCAATACTCCTCTTTTCGACAAATACTTGAGTGGTATTTACTGAATTATAATTCATTTCAAGGACAAAATATTCTTCACTTTGTCAGCTTTTTACCAGCATATTCTGCCATGATTCTGATTGCCAAATAGACATATTTTTTTGTTACATTATGTAGATAGTCTGATTGTATTGATTTTAACTGATATATAAAGATAATGAATCTATATTTTATCTCTCAAAAATAAAAAATGGATACCAACCTCAATCTTGCAGTACTTATTGATGGAGATAATATTCCCTCAGCCTACATCTCAGAAATGATAGAAGAAATTACGAAATACGGGAATCCAACTATCAAGCGAATCTATGGAGATTGGACACGTCCTGGCCTTGGGAAATGGAAAAATCTCTTACTGGAAAATGCCATCACTCCAATCCAGCAGTATGGATATACAACAGGAAAAAATGCTACTGACAGCGCGATGATCATCGATGCGATGGATATTCTCTACAGTGAAAAAGTACAGGGATTTTGTCTCGTATCATCAGACAGCGACTTCACTAAGCTGGCCACTCGCCTGCGTGAAGCAGGACAGCTCGTCATCGGAATTGGTGAGAAAAAGACTCCGAATCCCTTTGTCGTAGCCTGCGATAAATTTATCTATATTGAAATCCTCAAAAAACAAACAGAAGAAAATAAATGAGTTTCAGTGTGAGTCGATACTATCTGAGAAAAAGAAATTTCTCTCATTCGCTCAACTATCAACGATATCTCAGATGAAGAGGGATGGGCATTTCTCGGAGATGTCTGAAATCTCATCCAAAAGAAACGACCAAGTTTTGATGCGCGTAACTACGGTTTTGAGAAGCTCACTCCCCTCATCGTTGCAACAGGAAAATTTGAAATTGAGCAAAGAGACAATGCCAAATCACGATTTAAGCTGATTTATGTCAGAAATAGCACAGAAAAAAAGGTTTCTGGAAAAAAACGAAAAGTTATGAGAGATGAGTAATAATAAAATTTAAATTTAGAATCTATGTGACCAGACGAAAATACTCTTTTCCCTCTTGATGGATACAATAAACTGTGTTTTTTAAAAAATATAATAAAAAATCCGAATATAGTAGTATGAGATTATACCTATTATGATGACTTTGATAATGTAGAAAATTTTGAAAAAAATGTAAAATATCATTTTGATTTCATAGGTGACAAGCTCATAATCTGAAAATTTTGTATGATAGCTTCATGAGTGAGCTTTATTATGAACGGAGCGAACCATCTCACAAACTCTCTTTCAAGCTACCCCTTTGCAATTTTTGGAGAAGATTGGAAAACTGCTATGGAATGAAAATCATATCCAAATAAGTGAGATACTATTGTATGAAGCGATGTATGGATTTGATACAATGTTACTATTATGCCGTGAATACATATCTGAGATGGAGCTATTATTGCAGCTAATTCTACCGTTGTAAAAAATGTTCTTCCCTATACAATAGTCTGATGAAATCCCGCAACAGAAATTAAACAAAGATTTTCTCAAGAAAAAATCGACACCCTCTTAAAACTTCAATGGTGGAATTGGCCTATTGATAAAATATCTCAGAATGTTCAAAATTTAACAGGAGATGATATTGAGAAGCTTTGAGACAAATAACAAAAAACTATGAAATTCATAATCATACTATGACCTCAAGCTGTTGGGAAAATGACTATTGGATTTGAGCTCGAGAAATTAACATAAATTCCTCTTTTTATAATCACATGATTATAGATATGGTACATAAAGTTTTAGGCTATAGCACGGAAAAAGGAAAATAACTTATTTCATATTTCTCTTTTCATACATCAAAAAAATAAAATAGTAATGTATTAATTTTTAAAATTATATATATGAAAAATTACAAAATTATAACTACTCATTCATTTTGGTTTCCAGAAACACTTAGAGCAAATACCGAAAAAATTATAAATGAAAAAGTACAAGACGGTTACGAAATCCTACATGTTCAATTTTGATTTAATGGTTGGTGGATTCCAACAAGCTATATAACCATAAGAAAATAAAAAACACTTCCTCAGAAGTGTTTTTATTATGAAATAATTATTGCCGAATAATAGTAAATGTTCCTGTTTGTCCCATTACTGTTATCTCAATTACGCGAGTCTGTCATGGACTTGGAGCATCTGCTTGTATCTGTGTTCCGTAGGAAATATTTCCCGAAGCAGCTTGCCCTCCACCTGATGTTTGCGCTGTAGGATTTCATCCTCATGAAAGCGTAAAAGGTGTTGGATTCTCCAGTGTTGGAAGATTTTTCCAAGCAGAGAAAATTCTCCCAGCATAATTCACTGTTTGTGTTCAAAAATCTAAATCTAAAACTACTTCTGGAGCAGCTCATCGAATAGCTGTAAAGCTCAGAGTATGTCCTGGTATAGTGACTGTTGCAGTGTATGAACCTCACACAGGTGGAGTATCTACTTCTATATTGGTTCCATCTCTGATAACTCCGCTCGTTCCTCTGGTAAGTGTCCCATTAATTGAGACTGTTGGATTTCCCTCTCAAGAAAGAGTGAAAGGAATATCCTCATTAAAATTAAATTCTGGAAACATAGTTACGAGATCAAAATATGCAGATCTCACTTTTGTTTGAGTGGTATTGTATGGGACTGTCTCATCTGGAAATGATGAAGCGACTCATCACGTTCCATCGAAATCACAATAAGTACGTACTTCTCCATTCCCATCTGAGTCAACCATATAGTATCCACTCCCATTTGCTCCCCCAGTTTGTTTAATTCTTTCACAACTTGAATTCGGATTTACTGCTGCAAGTACTCATCCAGTTCCAGTCACAGAATCAGTATCTGTAAAATGAGCAGTAAACTCATCTGTTTCATGTACTACATCAAATGCTGTAGAAGCGAATTCTACTAACTGTTGAATAGGAGTATTCGTCCCTGCTTGGGTTAATATTCAGAGTTTTTTTCCATATACACGTGGATATCTGTCTTCGTAATTTACAGCGTATAGATTATTATTCTGAAAACTAATAACTGATTCAGCCTCTTCCATCATAGCCATGAGCTGAAAATATTTTCTATTTTTACTGAGATAATAGCTATAGTATTCATCATCTTTTGGATCTTTTCCACCATTTGTATAATCTATTGTTTCCAGCACATCTTGTCAGACATTTCCTTGATAGCCTATAAGACTTCACGAAGAGTGTACTTCTACATAATCATCTGGAAGTGGGAGTGACTTATTCGCTGCATATACTTGAAGCGAATCTCCTATCTTTACTAATTGGGAAATTCTATTTGAGTCCCTAGCTCAGGTAAGGTATCATGAGTACGAAACAAAACCAACAGTCGAGAGAATTCAAACTATGGTGATTACCACTATTAATTCTACAAGCGTAAAAGCTCTTATGCGACTATTTAGCATATCATAATATTATTGTATTAGTTAAAATTTAGTATAATAATAAATATATGACTTTCAAATATAAAAATTAAAAAATGCTTTTTTATGCCCAAATTACATAATACTCAAATTATAAACACCTACCACTCACTTCCTCCCATATTTTTCGCTCTTCAAAATCCAGAATACTCAGAAAATCCAGAGTGTGTTTTATATAATTCGGAGCTTGCAAAAGAGCTGTGAATAGAAAATCTCATACCTGCTGATAATGCTCATAACCTGCTCTCTGGAAATATTCTCCCAGAGTGAGCGAATCCTATTGCGCAGGCCTATGCTGGCCATCAGTTTGGACATCCAAATATGCTCTGAGATGGCCGAGCTCTGCTCCTCGGGGAATGGAAAACACCAAAGTGAAAACTTGTTGATATTGTGTTAAAAGGAAGTGGAAAAACTCCTTTCTCTAGAGGTGGTGATGGACGAGCAACTTTGCGCGCGATGCTGCGAGAATATCTTATAAGTGAAGCGATGCATGGACTTTGAATCAATACATCAAGAAGTCTCGCTGTAATTAAAACGTGAAATGATGTTTATCGCGAAGGTAATGAAGACTGAGCAATTCTTACGAGAATCATGAGCTCACATATCAGAGTGGGAACTTTTGAATTTGCGAAACATTTTTGATCACAAAGCGATATGAAAGCGCTGATAGATTATACTATTCAGAGACATTATCCAGAACTAGAGAAGCTTCAAAATCCAGCTCTCTGACTCTTGCAAAAAGTTATTGACCGTCAAATCTCTCTCGTCTCTGAGTGGCTGCGAGTCGGATTTATTCATGGAGTGATGAATACGGATAATACGAGCATTTCCTGAGAGACTTTTGATTATGGGCCTTGCGCGTTTATGAATCAATTTAATAAAAACCAAGTCTTCAGCTCGATAGATACTCTTGGCAGATACGCTTTTTGAAATCAAGCAAATATTATTCTTTGGAATCTCTGAGTATTTGCACAGACTCTTTCTGATTTCATCGATGCAGAAACTCTAAATAAAGTTATCTCTCAGACGTGAGAGCATATGCATAGCAGCTGGCTTCAGATGATGCGAAAGAAACTTGGAATACCTAATGCTCTCTCCAAAGATGAGCCACTTATCAAAGAACTCCTCTCTTGGATGCAAGACAACAAAGCTGATTATACCAATACTTTTTTATACATTTGATGAAATTATAAGATTCCAAATAATGAAATATACGAAGATAAGAGATTTATTTCTTGGCTCAATATATGGGAACAAAGAGTATGAGACAGAGAAAGCGCTCAGGAATCTATGAGGCACTATAATCCAGTATATATTCCTCGTAATCATATCGTCGAAGAGGTATTAGAAAAAGCCCTAAATTGAGACTATAATGACTTTCATGCATTTTTAGAAATATGAAAAACTCCCTATATATATAGGGAGAATACTGAAAAATATATGAATGCTTTGGAAGGATTTGATGAGCAGTATAAAACCTACTGTGGAACCTAGTCTCAAATCTCTATTTTTTCTCCTCCAAATTTTGGCTTCACTCAAAAAATAATATCGAGCATCATTTTGACTCTCGCAAGTCTCTCACGTACCCAGACTCTTGGAGCTAGTCTGACAGGGACATCTTTTGCTGGATATCAGATAGCCTCAATTCCTTGGCTTCTTGCAAGATAGAGTGCACGCTCTAGGTGAAATCTTTGGGTTATTATAGTATAGCGTGATTGTTCAAATATTTTTTCTGCTCTCACGATAGAATCAAGAGTCCGAAAGCCAGCATAATCTGCATATATTTTCTCATCAGGAATTCACATTTCTATCAGATCTCGCTTCATCGTATCTGGTTCATTATACTCTGGAGTACCGTTGTCACCACTGACAAGTACATACTCTATTTTTTTTGCATCATAGAGCTGTTTTACAGCATCCAGTCTATAGACATAAAAGAGATTTCTTCTTCCATCTGCGATATATTTACTCGTTCATAGGACCAGCCCTACTTTATTATCTGGAATAGATTCTACGCTCGTAAATATTTTAGTTTTTCCGTATGAATTTATCAGCATATCACTCACAATGACTGCCGAAATACTCACCACCAAACATATTAAAAGTGCTATCATTGTTTTTTTAAACATCTAATAATTTCACATTACTCAAATATTATTTCTCTAAATGATTAATAGCGGCTCCTGTAATTTTTCTTCCTCTTGGAGTTCGTTCTATAAATCCAATTTGCAGCAGATACGGTTCTACGACATCTTCAAGGGTTGCTTCTTCTTCCCCGAGTGTTGAAGCGAGTGTGCCGAGTCCTACGGGTCATCCTCTAAATTTTCGCAGGATATTCTCAAGATATTTACGGTCAAGATAATCCAGTCACTTTTCGTCGATTCATATATCTGTAAAAATCTCTCTGAGTGTTTCTTTCTGAGAAATATCCTTTCCAATCGTATGATAGTCTCTCAGGATCTTGAGAAGTCTATTGGCAATTCGAGGAGTTCCTCTCGATTTTCCTGCCACAATGCTGAGTATCTCATCAGAAAGCTGAAATCCAAGCATTTCACAATTATTTCCCAAAATCGTAGCGATATCCGTCGTATTATAAAAATCGAGCTTTAGTACATTTCCAAATCTGTCTCTGAGTGGTGAGCTAAGCGCTGAGAGTCTCGTAGTTGCTCATACAAGCGTAAATGGCTTGACTGGAAGCTTCACACTTTGAGCCCCAGTTCCTGATCCCACCATTATATCGAGCTGAAAATCCTCCATTGCCGTATAGAGTATTTCCTCTACCTGTGGCCGAAGACGATGAATCTCGTCAATGAAGAGAATATCTCCCTCCTCGAGGTTTGAGAGAATACTCACGAGATCTGACTGCTTTTCAATGGCAGGCCCTGAGGTGGTTCTCAGATGAGACTCCATCTCATGGGCGAGAATATTTGAAAGCGTCGTCTTTCCCAGTCCAGGAGGCCCATAAAACAGGACATGTTCTAAAGGATTTTTTCTGATTTTTGCTGAAGAAATAGCAACGCTCAGATGCTTTTTTATTTGTGACTGACCTATATAATTTTCGAGCGCTTTGGGCCTAAAAGCATTTTGCGCCTGAAAAATATCTGAAGACTTTTCCTCAGGGGTTACAACTCTCGATGATTGGGTGGTATTATCTTTTTTAGAAGAAGAAATCATAAATATATAGCTGAATTAATTTCCTTTATCATACGAAGCATTCTCAGAAAAACAAGAAAAAATTTGCAATCGAGTATAGAGTGTATATAATTCCAAATGTATATGTCATACAGAGATAAATATACGATACTTTATTAGCTTATTACGTTGGATTATGGCAATGGATTTAAACAAGGTTCAAATTATTGGACGAATTACTCAGGATATCGAACTGAGACAAACCCCAAATGGACAAAGTGTGACAACTCTTTCTATCGCAACAAATAGAAACTGGACTGATGGAGCTGGGATGAAGCAAGAACAAGCTGAATTTCACAATGTAGTTTTGTGGGCAAAGCTCGCTGAAATTGCAGGTCAATATCTTGCAAAAGGTCGAAGAGTTTATATAGAATGAAGACTGCAAACTCGCAGCTGGGAGGCGCAAGATGGTTCAAAAAGATATAGAACCGAAATCATAGGTGAAAATATGATCATGCTTGATGGAAATAGCTCAGATACTCCTGGAAATAATTCTCCGAAAATGGATAACACTCCTGGAAATGACACACCAGCTATCAAAAAATCTGCTCCAAAACAAGAAGAAGAAATCTCAGTTGAGGATCTCCCATTCTAATTTTCATACATATAAAAAAACTCTCCTGGTTGGAGAGTTTTTTTATTAAAAATTCTTGAGTTCAAATGTATTTTCTCAAGCGGTGAGAATAACACTTTCCCCTTGCCACTTTATCGAATCTATTGCTTCTTGCGTATTATAGATCACTTTTCTGTTTTTTGTTTGCGGGTTATATCTCAGGATGAGATTTCCTCACTCACTTAGGTCAAAGTTTTCTTTCTTTTTTATTTCATCTTTGTAAATTATTCCGATAATATCGTCTCCTGCATAGACATAATCTCTAAATAAATACTGGAACTCAGAAGTACTTTCTCAAGAGTTATATATAAATGCACCTTTTTCTGTTACCACAATATATTCTTCTATAACTCTTCATTTTTTTATATATTGTATCACGATTTGGTATGGCAGTTTGTGTACAGATTTTTGCGATGAACTATATATGAATGTATCTTTTCAAAGTTTTATATACAGGTCGTCACTTCCTGATATATCATCTACTAAAACTTCTGATTTCGGCACTTTTGGAAACTCAGAAATCGTAATCTCCTGCTCTGGAGTTTGAAGTATCATCTTCAATGAATCACCAAGTTCTTCAAAGACCATTTTCCCACTATTTTGCAGATTAAAACTTGCATAGTAGCGATTTTCTTCACGGATACGAACTACTTTTTCCTGCATAGTTTCTGGATAATCAATCAGAATAACAGGCTCTAAAATGACCTTTTTTTCAAGATTTATGTAGAGTTCTTCTCGTCTTCTTGATGTTATTTTTACGGGAACAACTTGTGGATTATATCCAGATTTACTCACCGTGATATTATACTCAAATGGCGATACATCTGTGATGATACATATTTCATCTTGGCAATCCTTAGAAAATTTTGTTGCGGTAGACTTAGAGAAAAGCTCAACTGTATATTCTGTTACATTTGTATTTACTACTAACGTAGCGGTATAATACACAAAAAAATATAGGTATGCAAGAACCAGAGCTCATATGGCTCATATGAGTATGAAGAGAGCATAGAGTTTTCGTAACATATGTAATAATTAAGAATATGCTTCTAGTGTATAGATAGCAGGAAAATTTGCAAAGCATAAATTCATCACTATTCTTGAAAATATAACACATAAATACCGACAAATAATGCTATTAGACTGAAGAAAAATTGCCTGAGAAATATATGAAGATCTCACAAAAAAAATACAAAATATTAAAACAAAACCATGCTTGTGAGCAGTGCTCGTATGAGAAAATGCTGCGAGTCTGAGATATATAGCTCAAAAACGAAAATTTGCGCAGCAAATATGAATGGATTTTCAGCTCTTTCAATTTCCAATCAGTATAAGCCAAGAAAATCTTATAGAAGAAATTCAAAGCCTAAATAATAATTCTGAGGTTTCTGGATATATCGTTCAGCTTCCTTTGCCAAGTCATATCAATCCAAATGATATTATATCAGAAATAAGCCCTGAAAAAGATGTTGATTGATTTCACCCTGTGAATATATGAAAAATAACGATTTGAGATACGGGCTGATTTGCTCCTTGTACCCCAGCATGAATCATGAAAATATTTAAATATTATAATATATCTCTGAGCTGAAAACATGTCGTTATTCTTGGAAGAAGTAATATCGTCTGAAAACCTCTTGCACTCATGTGTATAAATGCTGGAGCAACAGTGACTTCATGTAATTCAAAGACTCCTCAAGTATCAGATTTTACACAAAAAGCAGATATAATAGTGTGTGCAACAGGACAAAAACACATACTGACTGCCGATATGACGGATGAAAAAACTGTTATTATTGATGTATGATTCTCTCTAGAAGACGGGAAAATCTATGGAGATGCTGACTTTGAAAATATCTCGAGGCAAGGAAATGCTATCACTCCTGTACCTGGCGGAGTAGGTCCAATGACGGTAGCCATGCTCTTATCTAATACCTATCTCGCACATGAACGAAGCTCGAAAAAATAATCTTAACATTGCTATTTCCTTGCTATGTATCCTCATATCTTTTTTTCTTTGATATATGTACGCACAAAGAGAGTGAGCACTTAGGTATATGCAAAAATCAGAAGAAAAAATTTATATTGATATAACTCGCAGTAGCAAAAATATTACTATTAAACAGGCTCCTGAAAACGTATATTTTCGAGTTGATGGGACACTCTTACAAAGCGGCAGCATCGATTTAAAATAAACTGCAGAATTTTTAGAAAAAAATTTTGACACTCCACAAATTTTTTATACAATACCCAAGCTTTATTAGATGCGGGTGTAGCTCAATTGGCTAGAGCATCTGCCTTCCAAGCAGAGGGTTGTGGGTTCGAGTCCCATCACCCGCTCCATATTAAAGCACTAGGCTTAGAATTTAGAATTATTAAATTCTGTATCTCTAAGTTTTTTTATTACAAAGTCCATCCGGGGACTGGCGCAATTGGCTAGCGCACACGCTTTGGGAGCGTGGGGTTGTGAGTTCGAGTCTCGCGTCCCCGACCATTGTTTTTATATTTAAGGGTGTATAGCTCAGTTGGTTAGAGCGCACGACTGATAATCGTGAGGTCCCAAGTTCAACTCTTGGTATACCCACCATGTAAACAATCAAAAAAACACTGATACATCATCAGTGTTTTTTTATTATATTTTGTAAAAATATACAACAAAAAAGCTTCTCAAAAGAGAAGCTCTTCAGCTCAATGTAATATTAGTCTTCTGATGGAAGAAGTACGCTATCAATTACAAATGTTACTCAGTTAGATGAAATAACATCAGCTGTTTGAATCTCAGCTCCATTTACGTACCACACATTATCTACATACGTAATTTCAAGATCTTGACCTTCAACAGTTGTAAGCATCATTCCATCTTCTAAATCAGCAGAAGTATATGATCCAGGAACTACATGATAGGTAAGAATTTGTTGAAGTCCTTCTTTATTTTCTGGCATAAGAAGTGTATCTACTGTCCCTTCTGGAAGTGCATCAAATGCAGCGTTTGTCGGAGCAAAAACCGTAAATGGTCCTTCACCTTTTAGTGTTTCTACGAGATCAGCAGCTTGTACTGCAGCAACAAGAGTTGTTACATTGTCTGCATTCATTGCATTATCTACGATATCCAATGATGGTACCATCATTGCTCCTCCAACCATTACTCCTTCTTCATCATCCATATTATCCATGTCGTCCATGTCATCCATATCTGAATTCATATCATCTTGAGTCTCAATCGCTTCATTTGTATCGACAGTAACATTTGTATTCGTATCGTCCATATCTGTACAAGAAGCTAAAGCAAGAGTTGCTATCACAAGTAAACCTATAGTTGTTTTCATAATTTTAAATTATGTAAGTAAATAGAAAGCTAGTTATTATTCACTTTCATAACTACTATTATATCTAAAAAATGTATGAGAGATGTATGCTATATATATTATTTATATTCTCACAATAGTAACTTAATTTTTTCAGCCTTTTCAAAATGATCGAGCTTATGGTCTGAAATCCACCAAGTAGCAACTTCTTGTAATAACTCTGAATTATCATTTTTATTTTTAAAAAAAGCATAAAAAGAAAGTCCAACGGATGGACCTTTCTTTTCTATTTTTTGATTGCAGATACTTATAGCTTTTTCTCGAAATATTTTATTCATATTATTTTAAATCGAGATACTGATCTATTCTAATCTGCCAAACAAATTCATCCACATGGGAAACAAGAATCATACCACCTTGGAAGGCATCTAAAGCTTTGGCAATAACTGGAATATGCCTAAAATTAATATGATTTGTTGGTTCATCAAGTATAAGAATTCCTGGCTTTAAGAAAACGAGTCTGCAAAATGCAACAAGTCCTTTTTGACCTTCTGAGAGATTTCCTATCTGAGTTTTCATAATTTCTCCATTAATAAGAAATCCTGCAGCTTTTGATCTGAGATCTTGTTCTGTCATTTCCTCAGCAGCTTCTCGGAGACAATCGTACACTGTTTGATTGAAATCTAGATTTGAAAAATCTTGCCTGTAATATCCTATTCTTACTCCATCAGTGAGTTCTACCCCATCTTCAGCTCCGTTTACAATTTTTTCAAGCAGTGTTGATTTTCCGATTCCATTCGGCCCAGCCAATAACAGGTGGTCGTCTTTTCTGAGCTCAACATTTTCCTGTCTCACTACCACTTCATCGTTTTCAATAATATGAACAGAGTTTATCTTGAGAAGTACTCCCCCAATATTTTCCTGCATAGGAATAACAAAATCCTTTATAGCCTTATCCTCTTTTCTATTATCTACCATATCATCTTCGAGTTCTTCTGCTGCAGCTTTCAGCTTCTTTGCTACAGCTCGGAGTTTCCCTCCTTTATGAGCAAACTCATTTGCTTGTTCTTTTTTTGCAATCGCCTCTTTTTTGAGTCTGGCATTTTCCATATTATCTTTTTCTATTTTTCTTTTTACTTGTTCAACTACATCATAGTAATCCCCTACATATTGCTCTACTTTCTTAGTATGTACGTCGAGATAGAGGACTCCATCAGTAAAGCTATTGAGGAAATCCGCATCATGGGAAATAACAAGAACCGTCTTTTTATAGTCTTGGAGAAATTGTGTTAAATGCCAAATTCCTTCACTATCAAGATTGTTCGTTGGTTCATCTAGCAGGAGAATATCTGGATCTTGGATAAGGGCTGCAGCCAAGAGAAGCCTTGCTTGCTGACCTCCTGAAAATGCTGATATTTTTTTATCAAGGGGAGCTTTGAGATTCACCACTTGAAGTATTTCGCCTATTTGTTTGTCGATGTTAAATACACTGTCATCTGGATAATACTTTCTAAAGAATTCACTCACTGTAAGCTCTTTATCTTCTGGAAGTACCACCTGATATCCTGTTGCAATAGTCGCTTCTTTCGGAGTATTAATAACTCAAAGCGTTTGTTTTAAACTTCCATTTATAAGCTTAAAAATAGTAGATTTTCCAGCTCCATTTTGTCCCATGATGGTGATTTTTGATCCTTTTCGGACATTGAAACTCACCTCCTCTAAAATTGGTTTACGAAAATCATAGTGAAAATCAACTTCTTTAAAACTAATTACTGTTTCATTACTTGTTGCCATTTCTGCATTTTTTATGAATAAATCGCGTGGATTATAGAGAAAAATTAATATTTCTCAAGTTTAAACTCTTTTGAATACATCTCATGAAAACTCTTGAATAATGAAGCACATATTAGCTTCAATAGAGTATTATAAATATGCAAGATAAAAAAAATAATATTGCCTTTACAGTGGGGATAAGAGCATATAATAGAAGTGTTTTTTATCTTTAATTATTTGTATGAAAAAAATAGTAGTATCTATTGCCTTACTCATGTCCATGTGAATGAGCACAAGTGTCAGTTTTGCAGGCGGTGAAATGATGATGGAGGATAGTTATAATCCTTATTATGAGCCACAGTTACGTTTAGAGAGTCTTTTAAATGCTACCAAAGATAGAACTATAAAAAAAATCTTTGAAGATAATTTCGAAATGATTGCCCAAAATACAGTATATGAAAACTATGAGTATAATTCACTGCATTTTGAAAATAAGCAAGTAAGCTATTCTCTCTTTATACCACAAAAATTACAATCAAAAGTAAGAAATATAACCGTAGAAATAAAAAATAGCTTTGTAGATTATCTCGTACCATTTGAAGATGCAAAGATAATGAATAATGATATTCCTGTAGAGCTTGAGATAAATGTGAGTGAATATGAATGAGAAACTATTTCTGGAAACATTGATATCTCTAAAGATATGTTTTGAGAATTAGCAGAATTTTGAAACTCCTTTACACTCCAGGCATATATTACCCTCTCTGATAGAACTATTGTTCCATATTCACAGCTGGGTTATATCTATGTCTATGGTAACTGAATTGAATGAATCAAAACAAGCCTTTCAAATGCATACTATAATTCACAAATCAATATCTGATATCCAGATATTCAAAGATTGTTACAAACAGCCTTTTCAAAATTAGAGCAAGAATCTGCTTCTACAGAAATCTATCTTTCTACTCTTGCAAAGATAGAAGAAAAAGCGAATATAATGATAGAGAATTATACTCAAATTTGAGATACAATTGCAGAAAATGTCACCAATGAAGAGACCTTTCAAGATAATATAGAAATGTATTGAAAAAATATGATGAAAATTAATACTCTGAATGATGCCCTCTGGCAAATACGAACAGAAATTGAAACACGAAAATCTGTAGATATCATCGATGAATTATTTTCTGATTACCAGTAAAATAAAAACCTTAGCTTTGCTAAGGTTTTTATTTTATATCTTTTCTATCAGTCTGGGATTAATTTGCATAATGTTCATTGGGAAAAAATCTCCATTACAAGACATCTCAAAGAGCGACTGTACTTTGGCTCCTTCAAAAAAATGTAAGACAGATACATCTCTGAGAGTAATAGTATCAAGATTTTTAAATATTACTTTTTCTCACAGAGTATTATCATCCTGAAGCACGTAAAAACTCTCTTCATGCAGGACAATTCTTTGCTCACCTTGATAGATTTCATAATGCTCTAGCAAAGGTTTCATTTTCATATAAATATTGCTCTCACAAGAGAGAGCCTGAGAGATGATTTCATCTTGAGAAAGATTTTCCGTCTGAAAATCTATCGTATGCTGAAAATCTGAAACTCCAATATTTTTCCCTATATGCGAGTTCATATAGCCGTATTCTTGCAAACTTGCAAGATAATTTGTATCTTTGTAGAAAAATCCTATATCTCATAGTAACGCTGGTTCTCAGAATGCTCATTTAAAGAAATTCTTGAGCTGAGAGCTAGTAATATTCTCCCAATAATTATTTAGGTCCTTGGAAAAATCATCAGAAAAATCTTCGAGTATTTTTCCTCAAACATACTCATAGGCGTAAGGAAGTTGCCAAGCATCCGCTGCTTGTTTCGAATTTGGATCCATCATCCCAATAAAAATTGGAGCGCTTGTATCCCAGAGTATTTGCGAAAGCTCATAGAGGAATCAAGCACACAAATATTTATCAAAATCCTGAGCTTGAATGAGCGCAGGACTTGAGTGAAACTCTCTGGCATGTTGTATTATTTTTTTTCACTGATCTTCCAGAGTATACTTTACTCAAGAATAATCTTTCAGTGCAAATCCATCTGAAAAGAGCGTTGTATCAAAATACACATTTTGAGACTGAGAAATTCGCTCCTGCATGTCTATTTTTCGAGAAAGCCAATCATCAAATTGAGCATATATAAAAAATATATTGAGAGCGAGGGAGAGTCAGATCATGAGGTACGCGGATGGGTTCATACTATGTTACTTATATTAATGCAGAAAGTATATAAAAATACTGCTGCCTGTAAACTCTTTACGGTGAATACTTTACAGTACAATAATGAATAAACATACAGTAAATTACGAAAAATAATCCCTCTTTTTCTCAAGGGATTATAAGTTATACAATTATTTACTCAACGGTCACAGACTTTGCAAGATTTCTTGGCTTATCGACATCTCTTCAAAGAGCTTCAGCGAGATAGAGCGCAAAGAGATAACTGGTAGCAAGACCGGTAAAGACAGAAAGGAGCTCTGAAGTTTCTGGAAGTTCTATACAATCCGTATAGAGCTCTTTATGCGTATCATTTTTTGAAATAATTCAAATAATTGGTCCTTTTCTCGCAGATACTTCTTGAATATTTGAAATCGTTTTCCCATAAAACTTCCCCATTGGGTTAAATACTATCGTAGGGAAATCTTCACTCACAAGAGCAAGTGGGCCATGCTTAAGCTCTCAAGCAGAATAACTTTCTGAGTGAATATAGGAAAGTTCTTTCACTTTTAGAGAAGCTTCTCCAGCAACTGGGTAGAAAAAATTTCTTCCAAGTACAAACATATCATTATATTTAGAATATTTCACTGCGAGTTTTTTGATATGTGGTCCTTGCATAAGAGCCTGAGATATTTTATCTGGAAGATCTGCAAGTTCTCCAATGAGGTCTCGCGCATCTGATATTTGTAAATCTTTCTTAAGTCCAAGGCTAATTGCCATCATAAGGAGTACTCAGACTTGCGCTATAACGTTTTTAGTACTCGCAACTCATACTTCCACTCACGCGTGAGAATAGAGCCCTAAATCAGCCATACGAGCAATAGTGGAACCTACTACATTTACAATCCCAAAAGTCATACACCCCTTAGCTTTTACAATCTTCATAGATTCACGAACATCCGCTGTTTCACCAGACTGAGAGAGAAACACATAGAGTGTTTTACTCTCTGGAAGAAATACATCAGAGAGAAATTCACTTGAAATAATTGCCTGAGCTGGAATTCAAGAAAATTTACGAAAGAAATAGTTTCCTATTTCTCCAGCGTAATAGCTCGAACCAGAAGAGACAATACAAATTCTCTCAATATCTAGGTCTCCAAGAGCTTCGAGGGTTTCATTGTGAATAGATTTATTCGCAAAGTCTATTCTTCAAGACCAAACATTTTCTAAAACAGATGGAATATCAAAGATTTCTTTTTCTGTATAGCTACTAAAGTCTCACAGCTCATCTATTTTTTGAGATTCCCCAATTTCCTCTGCTTCTCGCTCTACTTTCTCTCCTGACATAAAGATAGAGTATTCGTTATTTTCAATAACGACCATTTCATGATCCTCTAAAATACTAAAGGTTTCAGCAAGTTGAGACAAAGCATTTATATCGCTCGAAATATATACTCCGTCCTGTCACTTCCCAACAATAAGCGGGCTTCCAAGCTTGATTCCTACAATCATTCCTGGATTCTCAGAATCAACCACCGCGAGAGAATATGCTCCCACAAGCTTCGCTGAAACTTTTTCCATCGTAGATTTGAGATTTCCATCATAGAGTGACTCTATGAGTTTAGCAACTACTTCTGTATCTGTCTGAGAATAAAACTCATATGTGTCAGCAAGTGATTTTTTGAGATCTTTATAATTTTCTATAATTCCATTGTGCACCACATAAAATCTATTGTTTGCTGATGCATGTGGATGCGTATTTTCAACCGTCACTCCTCCATGAGTTGCCCATCTAGTATGCGCTATTCCTGTCGTATATTTCTGAGTATCTCATTTTGCAGCATCAACGCGGCTCGCAAGTGCTGAGACTCTTCCAACTGCTTTCTCTAAAAAGATATCATTCCCACTGCTCAGCGCCACAATTCCAGCACTATCATATCCTCTATATTCGAGCAGCCTCAGTCCATTCACAAGCATATCTCGGCAGTCTTTTGTTCCTGTATAGGCAAATATTCCACACATAGTATTATTGATTATTAAGTATTTGAATTCACATTTTCGCAAAATGTTCTCTGACAAGCTCTAATTCTCCCTCATCTAAAACATTTCAGTTCTCCCAGGCAACCACGGCATTTACTGTATTTTTTGACATAATTTTTTTGTATAAAAATTAAAGTCACTGAAGTATACTCTCAAAGCGTTTTTGGGTCAATTCATAGATCTCAGAGCTGTTGTCTAGATTATGTGTATTGAAGTCTCTTATTTCGCCTATATAGAGAGCAGCATGAGCCTCTAAAAAAACGTGAAAGATTTCTGCTTGCATGTTATTTTCGTTTACAAATTCATAAAATTTATAGAGCTGTGCATGATCTATCTGAAATTCCCTTGAGAGCGTTCTCCACGAACTTTTGTGCGTTATATATTTCACATACGCTTTTGCAAATACTATGGGAGAATGCAGCCTGGTAACAAAGCCGTATTTTTTACAAATACGGCTTATTTTATTGTAATGATTTGATTTCAGAAGATGAAAGCGCAAAATCCACATTATTTTTTTTCTAAGATATGTATTTTTGCTTCATGCTCCTGTCCATAGCTAATGGACGATGCTCTAAATTCTTCTGGTATAGAAAACACATACGAATACAGCTTTGCTCCCTTTGAAGCTTCACTCATAAATTTTGGAACTATCTTTTTCTGCATTTTATCAGGCATTCAAAATACATAAATATGTTCATAATCTCAAAAATTAAGCGAAAATGCGTTTCCTAACACATATCTCAAATTGTGTGTATTTCCAGAAAAAAACTTTCTGATGAATGCAAGGAAAAATATCGGAGGCGCTAATTCTATTCCTACGACATAATTATTGTGATATTTTTGTGCTACTGCCATAGCCACTCTCCCATCTCAGGTACCTATTTCAAGAAATTTTTCTCACTCAGACATATTGAGCACTTCCAAAAATCTCTTCACATCGTTTTTCTTTGTTGGAACCCAAGGAGCCATAGAAAGTCCAGCAACAGCAAAAGATGCAAGACAGCCCAGTATAAGAAATGAAAAAAAGGTTCCCATCAATGTATAAATAATTTTATATGATAACAAAACTATATAATAAATATTAAAAAATCCTAGAAAATTTCTAGGATTTTTTAATTATTTCACATAGATTCTCCCATCTTTTACCGGTTTCAAATTTGTATTAACCCAAGGTTGGTATTCTGAGTAATATGAATCATTCTCATATTTTATGTACTTATTATTTCCATTCCCATAGTTATTATAATAGAAATAGCTGTCATAGTTATAATTCGTATCATAATAATTATTTCCATAGTAATCAAAATAATACGCATGAGAGTGAGAGTTATATTTACAATCATTCTTTATTTCTCTTGTTTCTTTTTGTATATCTTTTTCTAAGTCCTCAATATAATCGGCTCTTTCTTCGAGTCTATCAATATCTTTTTCTAATTGTCGTCTTAAATCTCTATAGTATGATGTTGTATATCGTTTTGCATCTCTCAACTTATCATTAAGGTCATCAATAATATCATTTATATAATCAGCTTCCCTTTCAAGATTCCTGCTCTCATCCTCTAAGTTCCTTTGTAGGTCTTCACACTTATAAAAACCATTATAGTCGTATACATTATTTGGATAATAGCTACGTGATTGTCTAAAGTTTCCATAAGTCCAATCATATATAGTGCTATGACTCGTATTTCAATACGAAGTACTAGAATAATTATATTTTGTTGAGCTGTATGGAGACTGCTTCACCGTATTATTTAATTTTGAGTATTGAATCGTTTCAACTGCATCGACAGATTCGGCTTGTGATGCGTTTGTTTTTGTTTCATTTCCAAGATAATACTCAAATAATCCTGCATTTGCGCTAGAAATAAAACTGATACTTATGAGAGAAAAAATAATTATTTTTTTCATAGAAATATATTTTTATGATGTAATATATATCATTATGCATAAATATAATATTTGTCAAATACTTTTTAATTTTGTCAACATAGGACTGAGAATAAAAAAACTCAGATATTCTGAGTTTTTTTATTATGATTTTAAGTCATAGAGTTTGAGCTGGGCAATAGATTTGAGCAGCATATCCTCTGCTTCAATAAATTTTTCCATATCAACTCTGTCCTTTGCATGTTTATATTTTTCCATGAGGGCAATCGCTCGCTCTTTTGCGAGTTTTGCTTGATCAAGATCAACTTCTTCTACATCAATGAGCATATCAGCCATAACTTTTACGCTTGAGTTATTCACTTCAACGACTCAAGACCCTACAGCAAAATCTTCTCTTTGCTCAATATTATTATCATCCATATATCTGGTATACAGAACACATGGTTCAATTGATGCTATCATAGGAGAATGATGATCAAGAATCGTCACTTCTCATGACTTTGTCATCACGGTAACTGAGAGAACTTTATCATTTGTAAAGTTCTCTCCAGAAAATGAAAGTATTTTTAATTTCATAGGATTCTATTTTTTTATTTTTTAGATGCTTCGTATGCGGCAAGTACTGCGTCGATTGATTCTTTATACATGAAGAAGTTTTCTGGAACTTCATCAAGCTCTCCATCAATAATTTTTTTAAACCCTGTAACCGTATCTGAGAGTTTTGCATACACCCCAGGAGTACCTGTAAACTGCTCAGCTACGAAGAAAGGTTGAGAAAGGAATTTTTGAATACGTCTCGCTCTTGCAACCGTAAGTTTGTCTTCTTCAGAAAGCTCATCCATACCAAGAATTGCAATAATATCCTGAAGTTCTTTATATTTTTGAAGTATTTTTTGAACTGATCGAGCAACATTATAATGTTCTTCCCCAACTACCGCTGGATCAAGGACAGTAGAGTTACTATCTAGTGGATCAACTGCTGGATAAATACCAAGTTCTGCAATAGATCTATTAAGTACTACTGTAGAATCAAGGTGAGAAAATGTCGTAGCAGGAGCTGGATCTGTCAGATCATCAGCAGGAACATATACTGCTTGAACTGAAGTAATTGAACCATCTTTTGTAGAAGTAATTCTTTCTTGAAGTGCCCCCATATCTGTAGCAAGCGTTGGCTGGTACCCTACTGCTGAAGGAATTCGACCAAGAAGTGCTGAGATTTCTGAACCTGCTTGCGTAAATCTAAAGATATTATCAACGAAGAGAAGAACATCTTTTTTCTCTCTATCACGGAAATGCTCAGCCATTGTAAGACCTGTAAGAGCTACTCTCGCTCTCGGTCCTGGAGCTTCGTTCATCTGTCCAAATACCATCGCTGTTTTATCAATAACCCCTGATTCCGTCATTTCATGGTAGAGATCGTTTCATTCACGAGTTCTCTCACCAACCCCAGCAACTACAGAGTATCCACCATGTTCAGAAGCAATATTATGAATAAGCTCCTGCATGATAACTGTTTTCCCTACTCAGGCACCACCAAAAAGACCAACTTTACCACCTTTCAGCATTGGAGCAATAAGGTCTACAACCTTGATACCTGTTTCAAATACTTCAGCTTGGTTTGATAAGTTTTGAAAATCTGGAGCTTCTCTATGAATCGGATCTTTAAATTCTGATTTTGGAGCTTCTTTTCCATCAATAGGATCTCCTAATACATTAAACATTCTCCCAAGAACTCCAGAACCAACTGGAACTGAAATTGGAGCTCCACTCGCCACTACTTCCATTCCTCTTCTGAGTCCCTCAACAGGTCCCATAGCGATAGTTCTTACTGTTCCATCACCAAGTTGTTGTTGTACTTCAAGTACAAGTTTATCTGTGTGTCCTTGTACTTCAATAGCATCGTAAATACTTGGAACATATCCTGCATCAAATCTCACATCGACTACTACACCGATTACTTTTGTGATAACACCTTTTTTCATATCAGAAACAATTTTAAATTTTAAAGTCTATCTTGCTTATTACGGATGAATGCTATGTAGTATGAGCTGGATGCATTACTTCGCATGTATTCCACCATACTGAGGAGAGCTCGGTTGTCTTTCCTGTACACTCATTGTTCAAACGTTCAAACAAAAGAAATACTTCTTTTACTTGAGGATTTGAACAAATCCCGAGATTATTTAATCTCTTTTTCTACATATATTTTTATTTCATCATCCTCTTCTTCATCTACCGTATCTACGACTGTTTCTTTTGTCATTTTAGTTTTTTTTACTTTCTTTGGTTCACTTGCAGTATCAGAAACATAGTTTTTTTCTACTTCAACATGTTCAATTACCTGAACATTTTTATGAGAAATATAGAAATACTTTCTCAAGATAAGTGTCAAAAGTAAAACGAGTATCGCAATAAAAATTTGTATTTTATCAAAAACAGGATCATTTGCACTCAGGACAGGTTGCCCAAACAATTGCATCACTAAAGGAAACAAGAAAGAAAAAATAACAGAAGCAAGGAGTAAATATACAACATATAAAATGATATTTACAATCATTTTAGCGACAATAGGAAGATCTCTCATAAAAAGAAAGTAAGAAATTAAACTCTTGTACTATATTGTATTTTTACTGTTTGTAAAGTTACGCATCTTTCAGCGCCTCAACCCCAGCCACGATTTCAGAAACCTCTCTCGTAATAAGTCATTGTCTTGCCTTGTTATACTTCAGAGTCAACATATCAGCAATTTTTTTCGAGTTGTCTTTTGCCGCTTTCATGGCAACCATACGAGCAGAATGTTCTGAAGCCTTTGCTTCAAGAATAATATCATAGAACATTAAATCAAGAATCATAGGAACGATATCCATAGCAATAGATTCCATAGAAGGCTCTATAATATAATCCGTAATATCATGTTTGATATCTTTGAGCGCCTGCGCATCATCAATAATATCTTCAAGATATTTTTTTACTGCTACATCATCAATTGGAAGAAATTCTCTGGCAACTGGTACTTGTTTAATAGAGTTTACATAATAGTTATAAAACACTACTACTTTCCCATATTCTCCAGATAAATATTTTTCGTAGATAAGACTGGTAACTGATTTCACGAATCTTGGATCAATATTGTCTGTAAACTCAGGGGAAAAATCAGCAAGAAGAGTATTCCCTGTTCTTGCAACAAAAGCAGAAGCTTTTTTTCCAAGCGTAATATACTCCATTTTTTCATTAGGATTTTCTTTTACGTACGAGTTAACCTGCTTCATAACATTTACATTGTACCCACCACATAAACCTTTGTTTGATGTGATGACTACTGCAAGTGTTTTTTTGCTATCAAATTTCTTAAAATAAGAAAAATCAGCAAGAAACTCTTCAATTCTTGAAAATACTTTGAGCATTTCTAGAACGAAATCCTTTTTCTGAAGGGCTAAATCCTGAGCTTTTTTCATCTTTACCGTTGAAATAAGCTCCATAGCCTTTGTAATTTTCGAAGTATTTTGAATACTTCCAATTTTTCGCTTTATCTCTTTTGCGTTAGACATAGTTAGAGAGAGATTTTATTTATTAAGTTCTACTACTTTTGTAATAATTGCAATAAGCTTCTTTTCTGTATCTTCTGAAATATTTTTCTCAGTAGTGATAGCATCAAGAACTGTTTTTTCTTCTTCAAGTGAATCATAGAGATCAGCTTCAAATTTGAGAACTTTATCTACTGCGATGCTATCAAGATATCCTTTTCCACCAGCATACAGTGCTGCTACTTGTTTTGGAACTGGAACTGGAGAATTGAGTCCTTGTTTGAGAAGTTCCATCATTCTTGCACCTCTATCGAGCTGATTTCTTGTAGATTCATCAAGGTCAGATGCAAACTGAGAAAATGCTGCAAGTTCTCTATATTGAGCAAGGTCAAGTTTGAGTGTCCCTGAGTTTTTCTTCATAGCCTTCATTTGGGCAGAACCTCATACACGAGAAACTGAAAGTCCTACAGAGATTGCTGGTTTTTGACCAGAATTGAAGAGATTTGTATCAAGGAATATTTGCCCGTCAGTAATAGAGATTACATTTGTTGGAATATACGCTGATACATCACCTGCTTGAGTTTCGATAATAGGAAGAGCGGTCATAGATCCTGCTCCCATCTCATCGTTGAGTTTTGCTGATCTTTCAAGAAGTCTTGAGTGGAGGAAGAATACATCCCCAGGATATGCCTCACGTCCTGGTGGTCTTCTAAGAAGAAGTGACATCTCACGATACGCAGTTGCTTGTTTTGAAAGATCATCGTAGATGATAAGTGAGTGTTGTCCGTTGTACATGAAGTACTCAGCCATCGCGCACCCTGCATAAGGAGCAAGATACTGCATAGCTGCTGGATCAGAAGCACCTGCTGATACTACGATAGTATAATCCATAGCTCCAGCTTTACGAAGATTTTCTACAATTCGAGAAATCTTCCCTTCTTTTTGACCAATTGCTACGTATACACAAGTAATATTTTGACCTTTTTGGTTCAAAATAGTATCAATGGCTACTTGCGTCTTCCCTACTTGTCTATCACCAATAATAAGCTCTCTTTGTCCTCGTCCAACTGGAACAAGTGCATCAATAGCTTTAATACCAGTTTCCATTGGTTCATGTACTGACTTACGAGCCATAACACCTTCTGCCTGTCTTTCAACTGGATATGTTTCTTTTGATTTGATTTCTCCAAGTCCATCAATAGGTCTTCCAAGAGAATCAACGACTCTTCCAACCATTTCAGGTCCAACAGGAACCTCAAGAGTTTTCCCAGTAGATTTTACTTTTTCTCCTTCCTTAATATTGAGGAAACCAGAAAGTACGATAATACCTACATAGTGATCTTCTAAGTTCAGCGCAAGCCCTACTGCTCCTGAGTCAAACTCAAGAACTTCATTATAGGAAACATTTCTGAGACCTGAAGCTTTTGCAACTCCATCACCAAGATAAAATACTTCTCCGACATTTTCAATATTTGGAGATAGATCTGTAGAATCAATCTTTGTTTCAATTTCAGAAATTATTGACTGTAATACATCGTGTGACATATTTATATACATTAAATTATAAAAATTCTTTTTTCGTCATTCATGACTCGGCCATGAAAACATGTTACTTATATTTTTATGACCAAGCCCAGAATAACATTCTTTGACTTAGTTTATTTTTGCATTTTTTTCTCAACGGCATCAAAACTCATATCAACGAGTGAATCATTCATATAAATTTTCATCCCCCCTTTTACATCTTCTTTTGCTATAAAAACAACTTCTTTTTTTTCTGGAGAAACAGAAAAACTCTTCTTATAGATAAGCTGTGCTTGAGACCAAGCTGCATCTTCTCCAAAGGAAGGATAGTATTCTACAACATAAGAATTTGTATTTGTAAGGTTTCGAAAAAATAAATCTCTTCCTCTTTTTCCAAGTTTTTTCGTCATATCAGAGTACTGTTGAAGTCAAGAAAGGACTTGCTTCATCTCTGCTAATTTCATGTTTTCTAATTGTTTCATAAATTTTTTATTTTTACAGAGAATCTATATGTTTTTCTAAAAAGTCTTTTGAAACTTTCTCATCTTTAAAGAGCTTCGCATTTAAACGAAGAGCCATATCAACGACTTGAGATTTTATTCCCGAGAGCATTGATTGTTTTTGTTTATCAATATCAGAGTATGCAGAATTTTTTATATCTTCTGCTCCCTTTTCAGCCTCAGCAATAATTTTATCTTTCTTACTCTTTGCAAGAGACTCTGCTTCTTCAATCACTATATTTGCCTTGAGTCTTGCTTTTTCAAGCAGCTCATCTCATTGTTTCGTTTTTTCGGCAATAATTGATTCTGCATTATCATAATCCTGCTTTACTTTTTCTTGTTTTGCCTCCCATTCATCTAGGTAAGCTAAGTAAGGCTGAAAAACGAATTTATTTAAAACCCATAACACTATAAGAAGTATTACAAATTGTATAATAAATGTTTCCACGGTTACAAATTGTAAATTTGTAAGTCCAGCGCCTTCTACTTGCGTATTTGCCATAAGTAATTATTTTTTGGTTTTAAAATTTTCTTTCTTCCTCAGCTCAAAAAGCCAAGGAAGAAAAAATTATAATACGAATCCGATAATAAGTGCTACTACAAGAGCGTAGATAGCAATTGCTTCAGCAAACGCGATTGCAAGAATAGCAAGAGATTGAACTTTTCCAGATGCATCTGGATTTCGACCAATAGCATCAGCTGCACCTTTACCAATCATACCAATACCTATACCAGGACCAAATGCCCCAAGACCAATAGCTAAAGCCATAGCTAACATTTTCATTCCTTCAGTTTCCATATGTGTATTAATTATTATATAATAAAAACTAAAATTGAGTCCTCCTAACAACTGAGCTTGTTAGGAAAACCGGATTTTAATTTTTAATGTGCTTCACTTGACTGCTTAAAGTATGCAATCATAAGAGCTGAAAATACTACAGCTTGTATCAAAGCAACAAATACTTCAAAGAACCAAAATGGAGTCGCAAGAAGTCTTCCAATTTCAAAAAGTGCTCAAGAAGCCATTGCTCCGAGAAAACTAATAACCGCAATAAGAACAATCCCAGCAAAAATATTCCCAAAAAGTCTCAGAGAAAGAGAAGCAAGAGTTGAGGATAACCCAATAAAGTGAAGCCACCCTACAAAAACACTTATACATTTCTCAACGAAGTTATCTCCATGAAAGTTAAAGGCGTATGATTTAACTGTTGAAGCACCTCCCTGAGATTTTACTTGTATCACAAGCATGGTAACTACTACCACCGTAGCAAGGACAAGCGTCGTATTAAGATCACTATGCATAGGTCTGAGGTAATAGAAAATTGTTCCTGAAACTGACATTCCAAGCCAGTCAATGATGAGACCGAGAAGATTTCAGAAAAAGATAATAGTAAACATCCCTACTATAAGTGGAAATACTTTTCTAGCTTGTGATTTTTCACCAAAGGTATCTCTGAGATACTTATCAGCAAATTGAATATACGTGAGAACTCCTGTTTTAAGCTTACTTTTTTTATTACTTTCAAGCGCTCGTTTTGCAAAAAAAGCAAAGAGAGAAACCATAGCACCAAAAAGAATAATAGTAAGTGTTACATTTGTTATTGGTCCATATACGGTCTCTCATTGAATGAGAGGAATATGAGGACCTTCTGATGAATGCTCAACTCACAGTGAGTCGTGTATTTCACCTTCAACTGTTTCATATGTGTTATTTAATTGGTTTTCGCTCGTCATTCTCGTTTGAAATAGTATGTATATCTTTTAGTATTTTTCATGCTTTAAAATACATTATGAGGCCCAAAAATGGCAATGATATCAGCACACTGGCCAGTAACATTACTCACTCTGTTTTAAAAAGCGCGTCGAGTATAAGTCAAATGAGTAAAAAAGCAAGTAAATTTCCCACAATTATCCCGCTGATTTTCAAGAGTATTGTATGCATAAAAAAGACTAAGAATTAATCTTAGCCTGAGTATAGTGATATATATATATGTACAAATTTTTTACTTCATTTTATTAAATTCTCTTTCTATAAAGTCTTGGTTTACCTTTTCTTTTCAAAACATTTTTTCATTCATTCTCAAAGAAATATCAACTATATGGGACTTCATTTGTGTAAGCATAGATATTCGCTCTTTCTCTATTTCTCTTCTTCCTCCCTCAAGAACTGCCATAGCTCAAGCATGTGCCTCTTTCATAATTGCATCTGCTTTTGCTTTTGCCAATATTCTAGACTCTTCAAGCAAATTTCGACTTGTTTTTCTCGCATTTTCCATTATTTCTTGCCGCTGCTTTTCTGCAAGAATCATTTTTTCGTCATAGTGCTCTTCTGCTTTTTTAAGCTTTTCAAGCTGTGCACGTCTCTCTTGAATCTTTTGACTCATTTTTTTTCAAAGAGCAAAGTAAAAAATAGCAAGTAAGACTCAGAAGTTTACTATTTGAGCAAGGAGTATATATATATCTATTTCTGGCATTTGTTTATATTAACCGATAAGTCTCATCGCAACAGTAAGTCCATATATTGCTGAGGTCTCTACAAGAGCTGCAAAGAGAACCATGTATTGCAAGATTTGATTTTTATTATCTGGATTTCTATTTACGGCCTCAAGCGCTTTTGCAAGAAGAAGCCCCTCTCATAGCCCGGCACCAAATCCTGTCAGACCTATAACAAGTCCCGCTCCAATCAGATTCGCATCTCCAGCTGTTGAACCCATAATTGTAAAAGCCACAACTAATCCATATATTACTGCCGTTTCTACAAGCGCGACTCCAAGAACCGTAAAAATCATCATAGTTCCCGAGAGACGAGGAGATTTTCACATCATTTCAAGAGAGGCTCTCGCAAGCGCCGCTTCCCCAAGAGCTACTCATAATCCAGAGAGTCCAACTGCAAGGGCTGCAGCCATAGACATAGCAGAAATTTCCATATTTTATTCATTAAAAATTATATAACTCAGTGTATCATACTTACATATTCTTGTACAAATTCCTAACTTGCTTCTAATTGAGAAACTCGTATAAATATAGCTACTAGAAGTGAAAATACCATTGCTTGAATACACGCTACGAGTAAACTCTGTGCGTATAAAAGAAGAGGGAAAATTACTGGAAAATTAATTCCCCCCATGAACTCAGTCATTTTTTGTGTAAAACTTCATTGTGCTCAAACGAGCAATACTAACAATACTCCGCCCGAAATCATATTTCCATAGAGACGAAAAGAAAGAGAAATGATTTTTGCAAGTAATCCTACAATATCAAGAAGTGCCAAAAACATAGAAAGAACAACATCAAATAACTTAATAGGTATAAAAAGTAGAAGTGATAGAATAGATCCCTTTTTCGGAGTATAGGATAAATACCCTTTCCCATATATTGGAAAATAAGAGTAAAGACTTTTTTTGACTCAAAAATGAATAAATTGAAGTGAAATCAATAAAACTATACTCACAATAGCCACAGCTAAGTTAAAACTCAAATCTGAACTTGGTGTTTGAAAATACTCTGCAAGAGCAAATTCTCCCTCTGAAGTGATTCAAAATATAGGAGCTATAAAATCTCACAAAACTCATAGAATATTTACCGTCAGAAGGAGAAAAAATAAACTCAGAATATATGGTAAAATATTTGCGTGCTTTTTTCATAAAATATCCTCAAAAAAAGCATATGCCTTTTCAAATATTAACTCAACAATCAGTGTAAAAGTTGAGTGAGGGAAAAAATGCATAATGCTCTTAATGCTATAGAGCAGAAAAATAGTAACAAATACTCCAATCATGGATGATGAAAGAAGAAATATTTGAATTTCTTGTAGTATTTGCTCTAGATGCATAAAACTCATTTAGTCTATAATATAACTCTATGGTATCATATAATTATTTCTTCTGCAAAAAACTTGCCAGTAAAAGAATAATACATTAGTATAGAAATGTAGTTATATTTTAAATAGAAATGAACATGAAACTTTTTGGACAACAGAAAATTGAAAAACTCAAAATCTTTGAAGGAATCGACAGTGAAATTGTTGGTCAAATTCTTGAAAATGCTGAAAGAAAAAACTTTAAATCAGGAGAAGTCATCATCGAACAATGAGATTATCCAAATAGTACAGGATATATCATCGAACAATGAAGTGTAGATGTATGGGTAAATGGAGATCAAACAGCAAAACTTACAGAAGGAGACATTTTTTGAGAGATTGCGCTCCTCAATGAAGAACCAAGAAGTGCTACCGTTATTGCAGAAAGTGATGTTGTGACTATTGTCCTCTCACAAGATATGCTCTTTGAAATGATCAATAACGATGATAATTCAATCAATAAAGAAATCATGAGACGAATGGAAGAAAATCTCGAAAACGAATAATCTCTCATAGTTTAAAAAAACTCTCGCAGATGCGAGAGTTTTTTTATGGGTTTCAATAGAGCATTTCTACATCTGATTGTGTCAGCGCTTTTTTGAAAAATAATACTTCATCAAGACCTCCATTAAAGTACCTCCCCACTCAAGTAATATTAGGTCATCCTGCTCAAATTCGGAAAACTCAAGCTCACTTAGTTACTGTTATATCTATCAATTCACGTGCTTCCAGCTTTCAATTCAGATAACTATATAAATATTCACCATCAAATACACACGCTATATGATTCCACTCAGATACGGCGAGGGTTGATTGGATTTGTGCAGATATATTTCCTGAAGTGCTTATTATTCGGCATTGTTGAGTATCTTTAATTCAATTGTCACTGTCCCATATAAATGAAAAAGATCTGTCATTTATATGGGACAGTGACAATTGAATTTTATTATCTGTCAGTTATTTGTGGTTCATTCTGACTGTTCATCAGGATTCATCCAAAAAGCAAAGGTAAATACTCACGTTCCTATTCATTCATTTATTGGAATATCAATATAAGCACCAGCAGAACCGTCAGCAGAGACAAAATCTAAAGCATTTCAATTTTTCCCTATTATAGTTGTAGGAGTAGGAGTTCCAAAAATGCTTCAATTATAATTTCATGAATCATCGAATATCGTATTTCCAGAAATATTGTTAAAGCTCCAAGCTCATACCAGCCGTCACTCTCACAGTATAGTTTTACCTAGTATACTTCCCGTCCCAGAAAAATTTCCATTTTCTCAAAAGTAAGCGGTATATTCATCAGCTGTATGAAATATATCGAGAAATCATGCTGTTTGCAGGCTTCCAATTTCTTGGACCGGAGTATTAGTTGTGTCTGTTAGAACTCAAAGTTTATTTCCGTAAGTTCTTGGAAATCTTTCTTCATAATCTACTGCATAGCTTTTTTGAAATATATCTGTATTTGCTGAAGCTCCATCCTCCATAAGTGCAAGAAGCTGGAGAGATTTTCTATCTTTTGTGAGATAGTACGTGAAGTAAGAATCATCTTTTGGGTCTTTCCCACCATTCGTATAATCTATCGTTTCAAGAACATCAACTCAGACATATCATTGGTAGGCAATAACATTTGTTGCTCCACTCGCTGTAATCTCAATATAGTCATCTGGAAGAGGAAGAGATTTACTCGCAGCGTATGTTTGCAGTGAATCAGAAAGCTTGGTCAGCTGAGAAAATCTATTTGAATCTCTTGCTCCTGTGAGATATCACGAATAACTCACAAATCCTACGGTTGAGAGGATTCATACTATCGTGATAACGACAATAAGCTCTACAAGTGTAAAGGCTTTGATGTTGGAATAACTCATACTCACTTAATTAGTTACATAATGTAATAAACTTAGTATAAGTATTTTTACTATAAAAAAAGTAGAATACATTGATTCTCCCTTTGTTTATGCTCTCGTAATAGCTTATTAAAATTTTGTATGTAAGAGTGGTTTGAGTCTTTCTTCTACTCTTCCGTGATTTGCAAGTTCTATAATGACTGCTGGAATACCATAGTTTTCATACATATAGTTTTCAAGTGTTCCAGTATAAAGCCCCTTTCCTCCTTCATCCATTTCATAGCGAACAATTGATTGATGCAGGCCAAGTGGCGAAGAGGTATTAGGATAAAAATCATAATTTGGAACGAGCGCATGAATAGATTTTGTGAATCGGATTACTGTATCATCTTGCAGAGAACCATCTGGAATATAGAATATTCCTCCAGCGGAGTGCAGTGAGAGAACATGGGTTATCTCACGTCAATCTATAAGAGAGAGAAAAGCCTGTACTTCAGGTTCGCTCGCACATCAAGCCGTTCAGGTTTTCATCGTCTTCCCATACTTTTCAAATTCTCAAAGAATGAAGTTTTTACTACAAAAATTGCGATTAAGATCAACATGATTATGATTATCTCTCCCCTCTAAATACGCATTTAAATATGTTCATTGCTCTCTATACTCTTTCAGCCCATCAGGATTAAGGCTTGGTATAATAATCCAACCTGTTGCCTTGGAAGTTTTTAGTTCGTCAAGGAGCATGAGAGAAGTTTCATAGGTGCCGTATTCATAGGAACCATGTATATTTCATACAATGAGTTTATAGCCATTTTCTGGAACTCACTTTACATATACAAGTATCTCTTCTCCCTGAACAGAGTGTCCTATCACCATCTCTTGAACATCAGATTCTAACTCATAGCTCAGAGAATTGATTCCTATTTGTAGTACGTCTGCAAATTGTTTATAGAGAAGCACGTCTTTTTGTTTATAGCGAGTAAGAGTACTTTTTTTCAGCGAGCGATAGAGCTCATATTTTTCAAATATATCTCCATTTGCTCTCTCCTCTAAAGCAGAATCAATAAGCATATATGCATCAAAGTAGGTATAAGATTTATTTCAAAAATAAATTTTGTCAGAGAGGTCTCCTCAAAAAAGCATCTGTGAGGGACAGATACTTACAAGTATGATACAAAGTACTAGTATTTTTTTCATAACGATGAGTATAGAGAGCTATTCCAAATTACGAAAATATTTTATGCATAATATCTTTGTTTTGAAATTGTCTTGGCAAGAGTATACTTCTCCTATTATTAGCAATTAGCGTTTGTATGAAAACATATTTTTTAGAGCTCAAAGCATTTTTATTTTCTAGTTTCTGGTTTCTTCCTATCTGCATCATCGTATTTTGATGAGCTCTATCTTTTTTTTGAGTCTATCTTGATTCGAGTTCGGGGCTTGGGATTGATATTCCATATCTTGCTTTTCTCAAAGGATCTGTTGATTCATATAGACAGATTCTATCTACCATATCAAGCTCTATGATTTCTATTGCTGGTCTGGTATTTTCCATTACACTCGTAGCTCTCACGCTTGCAGCTGGACAATTTGGATCAAGAATCCTGAAAAACTTTATGAAAAGTCGACTCACCCAAGTCGCATTATGATCATACCTTGCTACCTTTACCTACTGTCTTCTGACTCTCAGAATTATCAGAAGTGAAGACTATGTTGATTTCTTTCCTGATATTTCCATATTTATCGCGCTGATTGCAGCTCTTGCGAATATTATTCTTCTCATATTTTATATTCATCATATTGCTCTCTCCATTCAAGTAGATACACTTCTTAAAGATATTTCTGCAGAACTCTCAGAAAATATGAAAAAACTTTACAAGAAAAAACAGCAGCATAAAGCACCAAATATAGAAGAAACAAAAATTAAAATTTTTGAAAAAGATATCATACACTATAAAAAATCAACTGAAATATCAACTGGCCAAGGTGGGTATATTTCCTACATTAATAAAGACTGACTTTTGAATATCGCTCAAGAACATGATTGCATGATTCAAGTACTCAAATATTCCTGAGATTTCATTATTCATGGAGCTCCTATTATGAGGGTATCTTCTCGAAAGATGCTAGATATAGCTGTAATTGATAATATAAATAACTGTATTCATATCAGTAAAACTCGTAGTCCGGTTTGAGATATAAAATTTTCTCTTCAACAAATGGTTGAAATCGCAGTACGAGCCCTCTCTCCATGAATTAATGATCCATATACTGCTATTTCGAGTTTATGAAGAATATTTTCATTCCTCTCCGAGCTCCACAGTTACGAATTACCAGAGATTATTTTGTGCGACTCAAAATCACATCCACGGCTTCTTATGGAAGAAATTTCATATGGTGAACTCGTAGAACTGTCACTGACGCAAATACGTCATTATGCAAAAAAAAGTCCTTTTGTCCTTCGACAAATTGATATTTGACTCGATGAACTAGCAAAACTTCCTCTCCATACAGACTTTAAAAGAAGTATAGAATGTCATCAAAAAGCAACAAAAAAAATCCTATCACAATATTCTGAAGACTTTCTTCACTACTCTGTCTGAGATAATTTTAAGGACGTAAAATAGAAAATAGTATACAGAGAGACGCAATGATAATTGGCTGATGGAGTACATAAATAACCAGAGAGTTTCTTCCCATATATCTCAGTACTTTTTCAAGAGCATTCATCTCTCTCCAGAGAGAAAGATACCTGAAAAGCTTGTATTTCTGCATACATTTTCAGACAAAAAATCATAGAAGAATATATCAAAAATATGGAATAAGAGGATAATAATCTGCAGAATAAAATTCTGGAGATATTATACCTACTGGAAAAAGCCATCAGATGTTAGTCATTAGTGGAAATACGGCTCAGGAGGCTATGAGTATAATTGCGAGAAATCCTGAAAAATATTCTAGTTTTGCAATAAAAGGAAGTAAGAAAAAACTCACCGCAAACAGGTGTAGAATTCCAAATACTATCAGTTGACTTGACATAAATAGTGCCGTTCATATCGTGATTCAGAGAGCTATGAGTGCTAATATCCCTGCGTATTTTATATATTTTTTACGTATCTCATCTCCGTATTTTTCTCTTGCGAGAAAAAATGAAACTCCCGAAATAATCATAAATCACAGAGCTGATGTCTTACCAAGAACAAACCAAAAAGTCTCAGAGAAATTTAGAATATTATTCTCAAAAATATATACAAGCGAATAATTGAGATGAAAGAGTATCATCAAAAGTATCGCGATTCAGCGGAGTATATCGAGGTATTGATATCGCATGAGATTATCTTGCACATCTAAATCAGAGAAATCCATATATATCTGTTGGATTCGAATCACTAAATGCATATCTATTTAAGTCGAGTGAATATATTCAGGTATTACTCGTATCATATGCGGTTGCACCTCTGAGAAAATTATTATTTGCTGCTCACTGTCATGTAACAACTGTTCCCATCCCAGCAGCTTTTCAAAGTCCATAAGCAGATCCATAGAGTCTCATATCAGTCTGGTCATAGATTCCATCTGCATCCCAGGTATTAGATGGAGTAGCACTTGCTATTGCAGTTTGACCTGATGCATATCCATCTCATGATTCTGAGTTATCTTTATTAACATGTTCCCATAGATTTCAAGAAAAATCCCATATGGTTTTACCATTTGATAGCTGAAGTCATCTTCGATTATTACATCCAACATCACTTCCTGGCCCTGTTTTTGTTCATCTTGGCCTTGATTCTGTATTGCCACCTGTCGCATTACATCAGAGAGTTACATCATTTGAAACTCCATTGTAAATAAATCATTGTCCAGGATCTCATGATGACCAATTTACCCCTACGGACTCTATGTTTCTAGCAATAGTCATCCACTCTCTATTGTTAATCAAATGATAGCCATCTCACATATTTTTACATTCACGTATAGCACTTTCTTGTGAAATTTCTGCTATTGGATATTTTCCAGACTTAGAAATAAGTTGCTTATCTCTCACATAGGCAACGGAGTTTGAATCACTCCCATGAACAGATGTATTTGGCGTGTTCGCATCTTGATACGTCATCTCGAATTGAGCGACACAAAATCCTTCTTGTTGGAATTCTGCATTTCAAGGAACTCAAATAAATCATGGCTCACAATCACTGGGAGCTTTTCAAAATCTACGAGTTTCTGCAAGTGCGTAGAGAGCATATCATGATGCCGTGAGAGTTTCGCTGTCAGAAAAATTAATAGTCACATTTGAAGTTGAACTTAATAAATCAAATGTACCTGATGTATAAACATCTTGGATTGGCTTTCCACTCTGGGTATCTAAAAAAATACCCACCTTACTCCCATAACTCTTGAGAATTCTATCATTTGGTAGTATTTTTGCATTTGTAGTTTCAGAACTTTCAAGATATCAACCAAGTTGTATCAGTTTTCTATCTGAAGATAACATATATACATATGCCTCTTTGTCTTTTGGATCTTTTCATCCATTGGTATAATCAATCGTTTCCAAAACATCATCTCAAATATATCATTGATATCAAAGTAGAGCTCCAGTTGAAGAGCTTATTTCTATATAATTATCAGGAATAGGAAGTGAAGTATCTACCGAATATACTTGGAGTGTATCTGATAATTTTTTGAGCTGTGAAATTCTTGAAGAGTCTCGAGAACTTTCTGAGTATTGTGAATATGAAACAAATCAAACCGTTGAGAGTATTCCTACAATAGTTATTACGACAATAAGTTCTACAATGGTAAAAGCTCTTTTTGCCATAGTTTATATATAATGGAATAATACTCTATTTGAACGAGTATACTGAGGTTTTAAGAGTTCGGAATTACTTCGGTGAAATATACCTGTACTATTTTTTAATTTATTTATAAAATATTTTTAATTACTGAACTATCTTGAAATTTCTTGCGAGAGATATCTCGTCTCTTGTTCATGGTTCATAACTTTGATTTTCTCAATTATTATCCAATGTTACTGCTCTCAGTATAGTCTTTCTTGGGTCTTCTGATTTGAGATCTTCCCACATTTTGAGAGATTCATGATATTTTTGCCACAACCAAGATCGAAATTGTATTTCATCGAGCGTTTCACCCAGCATAGTTTTTTTTGTATCATCTTCGTATTCAGTCATCAAACATAGCAATCTATCCTCCTCCTCTGCGCTCAAATCAGGTTTTGTGAGTAAGAGCGCATCTTGTAAATTTTCTTCTATCTCATCAAGCATTTCTTGTCTATCAACTCTGTGACTCTCTATGAGACTTATGATACTTCAGGTCTCATCAACATGATGTAACCCGCGCTCTCTGGAATACACTTTCTGATATCCAAACTCATCTCATACATAATATATGACTTCTCAGTGAGAGTTGAGCATATTTTTTCTATAGGTTGCATGTATGAGTCCATGTAAATATGTTATCTGTGTTCCAGGGATCACTTCATTTGCAAACAATAAATCAACCACAGAAGTTTCAAAACCAAGTATTTCTATGACGCTCTTTCTCACTCCATCTGCGATTGCTTCCCTTGCCTGTTCAAAGGCAAGTAAAAAAATAGTTGCATTCATATGTTTATTGTCTTCTCGCTCTAAAAAAGAATAATCATTGTTTTTACAGTACAATAAAAATTCTCTATAGAGTTCTCTACTTGAAAACAAATCGGTAAAAAGATCTTCTGTATTTTTCTCAGAAACATCTCTTCAGAGACTTCAAAAAAAATCTATTACGAACGCAACAAAGCTCGGACTTGAAAATCATTTGTGAGTTTCACTCATATCTACTGTAAAAATCTCTGCCATATTGATATTGAATTAATGTATTTCTTATACTATTTTTTATAGTACAAAAATCAAATAATATTTGACAATACATTTATATAATTAATAAAACATATTTATTTTAGAAAATTACTCATTATACTTTTATACAAAAAGAAAACACCCGGGCTAATGCCCGGATGCCTGTATCGTAGTGAACTGCAAAGCTTATTCTGCTTGCGAGTTCGCTATCAAATCATTGACAAACGCAGCGAAGATTGGCGAGCTCGTTGTCACCACTCCCTTTCCATCGATTATCTTGTGAACGATTTCTGGGTCTTCACCCATCTTCTCCGTGAATTCTTCGTAGGCCTGACCCACGAGAAGAAGAGGAAGTTGGTTTGCGTTTCCAGTCTGGAATCCTGTTTGCATGATCGTTACTCCTTGTCATGCGTTTTTGCCTCGCTTACTTTTTGTAAGCATAATAATTATAGCATAATTTTTATAAAAAATAAATTTTTAATATATCTTATATTTTATAATTGACTTTTAATTAAATTTGGCTAATAATTATATTTCTTTCAACATCATAGAAAGTTATATAGAAGATGTGGACCATACTTCTCATTGCGGGATGGTTAGGAGCTATCTATTTCCTGCTCAAACAAGATAAGAGAAAAAGGTCTCGGAGCAGGAGAAATCGATGGAAAAGGAGATAAATATGAGAGAAGGGCGACTGCAAAGATAGTTCTCCCTCTCCTCACACTACATTTTTCTCGAGGCTGCGATTGCGGCTCTCGGGATTTTTTTTTGATATATAGACATAGCTTTACTTTTTTTTCAAGTGGAGCTTTTATTTTTTATAAAATTCTGTGAAGTAATACGAAGTAATTTTTTGAGGTATTTTAAAATATTTGACATTTGTACTATTTATTTACAATACCTTTCACTAAAACACATACCAAAACAGGCAGGAGTAACAAGATGCCCACGAAAACCTTGCAGATCAACTACTATATCTTTGGGGATGAAAACCCTGTCATCATCAATATTCGCTCTGAATTCCAAGATGATGGCCATGCTCAAAGATGGTCTGAGACCCTGCAAACTATTTTGCGGACTCACCAAAATCTCCACCATGAAGGAGCATGCAAGCCAGTCACCGTCCGTGTGCTGGATGACTGCGAGCCAAAAACGCGCAGCAAGCCTCCAAAACAAATAGACAGCGGCAGAATGCCACAAGTTGTCTATATCCTTGAACAAGCGCTCGCAGCGTAAGGCAAGTGGTATCGTCAGCTCAGCAATTCCCTTGGACCTACGGGTCCTCGGGATTTTTTTTACACAAAAATTGCAATTAAATAATATTAATGTATAAATATGTTTGTGAATATGTGATATAGCAATGAGAACTACAAGGTTACACATCTATATTTGCATTAGAAAATCTGATGAAGGACGTGCTACTATGCGATATGCTTGGATGAGCTCAGTATGATGCTTTGATTCCAAGATTTCCGAATGGGTCAACCCACCAACCTTGAGTACCTATCCCCCTAAGTACTTCATGATGTATTGGTATTATCTGGTCCATTGGTACAGATAAGAGATTTCTCACACCACTTTTGCTTCATTCCTTCCGAGGGGTGGAGCTTTTTTTGCATAAAAAAACTTGAGACACATATTAAAATGTTTCATTACATTATTGACAATAAATAAAAATCAACTACAGTTATTAATGCCAATATCACAATTATCTTAATATTTTGGAACTTGCAACTCGCTTGGGGTTTCCAAAAATTTCGATATCAATATTATCGGAGACATACTATGAGTCTTGAGAGTATTCTTGCCTCGGTCTTACTCGTGACGTTAATCATCGTTGCTCTCGTGGCATCAATGGTAACGTCTCGTGATCAGACTCCCTACGAGAGGAGACCAAATCGGTATACCAGATTTCCACCAGTCACCCGTGGAGGTGATGGCAAAAAAAAGTGAATTTGGAAATGGTGATAGAAATGGAGGAGATTAGCTCTCTCTCCTCTCTCCCCGCACGAAAACGCTCGGAGCCACTGGCTCCGAGTTTTCTTTTGCATAAAAAAACCTCAAGACGAATCTTGAGGAAGAAAAAATTTTCTATTTTCTAGTCTCGATAACTGTAGTATTAGGTCTTCTTTTAGCCTCTTTTACAGTTATGTATTGACCAGTTTTGGCATCTCTACCAATTTTATGTTTAGCCATATTACATATGGTTAGCAAATACATAAATTAACTTAGCTTAATTTAAAAATATTTGCAATCTGGTCTTAAATTCTTAGTATCTGCTCACTAGTCGACCAAAACCTAGTGGCAAACAGTAATATAAACTCTTCAAGACTGCATTTCTAGAGTTTATTTTTTTGTATTAGCTAAGTTATACAAAAAAGTAGTCTACACTTAGTATAAACTACAAACTAATATTAAATATTTTACTTAATTTCAAATTGTAATTTATACTATTTTATCCTTTGCAGGAAAAGAGCTCTCCTTTTGGAGAGTTCTTTTTGGCTATTTTATCCTTCACAACCAACACAAGAAATTTTTCTTGAGAGTTCTTGCGCTGCTGATTTTGAGTGCTGGTAGTAGAGTGTTTTAATTCCTTGCTGCCATGCATCCATGTAGAGACCGTTGATGTCTTTTGCAGAGGTGTCTGGGTGAACCATGAGATTGAGTGACTGAGCTTGGTCGATAAATTTTTGTCTGTCGGCAGCTTGGTCGATAATCACGAATTGGTTAATTTCAGAGAATGTTTTGAAGACGTCTTTTTCGAGTTGAGAAAGGAAATCTAGGTGTCGCACTGATCCATCATGGTCTCTGATTGATGCCCACACTTCACGAGTATTTTGTCCTTTTTCTTCAAGAAGTTTTTCAAGATCTTTGTTCTTGATAGTCACTTTCATCTTCGCAAGGTCTTTTACGTAGGTATTTGACCACCATGGTTCAATTCCTTGAGACACTTGCCCAAGAATAAATGCTGAAGACGTGTTTGGAGCAATTGCGTTGAGAGTCGTATTTCTTCGACCGTATCCTTTGAGAACTGGTGGTTCACCGAGCTCTTTTGCAAGTTCTTCACTTGCTGCATATGATTTCTTATGAATCAGTTCAAAGATTTCTTTGTTGAGCGCCATAGCATCTGGATGCTCAAAAGGAATCATCTTTGATTGGAGGTATGAATGCCATCCAAGAGCTCCGAGTCCAAGCGCTCGATGATTGTGCGCAAAGTTATAGGCTCGCTCCATAAATGAAAATGCAAGTCTATCATCTTTGTCCTCAGAATCTCTATACGCTGCGAGTTTATCTACAAACTCTTGGAGTACCGCGTCAAGGAAATAAATCATACACTCTACCGCGTCTGTATCTTTCCACTCATCATATTTTGCAATATTGATAGAGTTGAGACAACATACGAATGATTCTTCTGTCGAAGATGGAAGCATAATCTCAGTACAGAGATTTGATGCCTGGATTTTCATATTTTTATCTTGGTATACTTCTGGAGCTCCGTTATTACAGTTATCGGTAAAGAGAATATATGGATATCCCATTTCCCCTCTTGCTTGGATGACTTTTGCCCAGATAGCTCTCTTTTTAGCGTCTCACGCTTTCATTTCCTCGAGCCACGCATCAGTAACCGTTACTCCTGTTGTGATTCTTTGAATTGGATTTCCTTCTTTTCCAATTTCAAGGAATTCTTCGATATCATTTCACTCTACTGGGTAATACGCTGCAAATGAACCTCTTCGAACCGCACCTTGAGATACAATATCAATTCCTTTATCAAAGAGCTGCATAAAGTGAACCGCACCAGAAGAAGTTCCGTTATTTTTAATTTCTGCTCCTCTTGGTCTGAGCGCTCCAAAATATCCTGAAGTTCCTCAACCATATTTACTCATCATCCCTACCTCAGCACTCGTAAAGAGAATATTTGCCATATCATCTCAGAGATATGATCCAAAACATGAGATTGGAAGACCTCTCTCAAGACCAAAGTTTGACCAAACTGGACTCGAAAAACTGTAGAATCCTTTTGACGCATAATCATAAATCTTGTCAGCAAGACCTTTTTTCCCAATAATTCTTTCAGCACTGTCGGCCATAAATCTGATTCTTTCCTCAGCACTTTGACCATTTATAAGATATCCGTTATCAAGAAATTTTCTTGAATATTCATTGAGCCATTCCATAATCAATTTGGTTAGAGTAAATATTTTTTTGTTTATCGAGGATATGAATATTTTCGTTTCCTACGCGATATTGTTTTTAAAAGAGATCATCTGATGTGATTGATTTACTACGTTTGTTATAGTTCACACTTCGTTTTACGAAGAAATCTCCATGCTTTGTAGACATAATCTCATCATCAAACCAGTCAGTTTCAGAGAGAATCTCTTCATCTATTTCAAATACTTTTTCAAGTCCGATAGATTCAAGCGATTTATTGAACCTATTTTTTACAAATTCATTGATAACTGATTTTGGAAGAAAATCTATTTCTCCTTGTTCAAATATCCAATCTACGATTTCCATTTCTGCTTCATAGGCTTTCAGGCAAGCTTTTTTTACTTGGTTATTATGCTCATCATCAAACCATGTTGGGTGCTCAGATTTGATTATTTTTATGAGCTCAATCCCAAAGAGTCCATGAATTTGTTCTTCTTTACTGGTTGCTTCTACGACATTTGATATCCCCTTAAAGATATTTTTATGCTTGTTGAAGGCCATGATGATAAGAAACTGAGAAAAGAGTGATACGTGCTCTATGAAGAGGGAGAAAAGCAGAATAGAGTGAGAATACTCCTCATCATCATCTGATTTTGAATTCTTGAGAGCGTCTTGGAGATAGTTTACTCTCTTATTCATCACTGGGATGTTTTTTATTCTTTCAAAGTCCCCATTAAGTCCAAGTACTTCGAGCAGATGAGAGTATGCATCCATATGACGAACCTCTGATTCAGCAAATGTTTGCCCTACAGCTCCAACTTCTGGCTTTGGTAAGTGCTTATATACATCTCCCCAAAATGTTTTTACCGATACTTCGATTTGAGCAATCGCGAGCATACAGTTTTGTAGTGCGCTTCGCTCTGATGGAGAGACATTTACCTTGAAATCTTGAACATCAGACGTAAATGAGAATTCTGTGTGGACCCAGTATGAATGTCTGATAGCATCTACATACTCTAATAATTCAGGATATTCGTATGGTTTAAGATTGAGACGAGCTTTAAATATATTTCTACTTCTATCTTTTGTTCGCTCTTGTCTATAGAGAATATAGGCTTTTGCTGCTTCAAAGAATCCAGCTTTCATGAGTTCAAACTCTACCATATCTTGGACATCTTCAACGGTTGGAACGAAACCTTTATGTTCTTTTACAAATTTTACAATTCGTTTATCTACTTTTTTTGAGACTTTTTCAGCTTCGTCAAGACTGTCTTTTTGTCCAATCTGTTCTAGACATTTATACACTGCCTGAGTTACTTTATTTCTATCAAAAGCAACGAGTTCACCAGAACGTTTTTTTATGTTATCAATGCTCATTTTTTCGCTTTGTTAAGATATTACTCACTCCCCTTGGAGAAAAAATAATGGATGATGCTTCACGCATTCATCACACAATGCAAATGTATGAATTTTTAAAACATTTACCACCTAAAAAATTACAGTTATGTTAAAAAAATGTTAAAAAACAGAAAGCGTGTTTTTACCTTACGAAAATTTCGAAAAAAAATCTTTTTTTTTTGAAATTTTTTATGAATTTAAAAGTGAAATATTGTCAATTTACAAAAAATAAAATCTTCACTCACACTATTCTTTGAGAGGAACATGAAACAAGACAAAATAAAAAACCCTAAAAATCTATAGGGTTTTTCTATAAAAGATTTTCTTTATTCAGTCCAAGAAATTGCATCAACTGGACATGCAGCAATCGCATCATCCACATCAAGCCCCGTATAGTCTTCTTTATAGACTACTTCTGAGAGCCCTTCATCGTTGAGTTCAAATACCTCTGGAGATATAGCAACACAGGCAGAGCATCCAATACAGGTTTCGTTTACATTTGGAACAGATACTCCTGCTTCTCTGAGTTTTGCGACTTGTTCGTCTGAAATGATAGACATTTTTTGATTTTTAAAAATTACGCTGACATTATATTGGCAAATAAAAAAAATCAAACTCGAAAGCCTGATTTTATAAAGATTAATTTGTATCCGTAACTATGGTCAGTCCAAGATTTTGTATTTCTTAAAATACAGTATATCAAGGGAGCCTTTATCCTTCTGAAAGAATGAACCCTCATCCAGATAGTTAGTGTAGAACACCCTTAGTTAAATTTTTTGTTGTAAGAAAAAAATTATTGGACCTGCCTCCTATAGAACAGAAAACAGTGGTATTATACTTCCACTGGACTTCGGGCGCAAATTTTTTATACTCATTTTTATATAGTTTTTTACAAGTTACTTACATGTTTTCGCTCCACGTCATAGAAAAACCAGCATTTTTCTATTCACAAAATACCCTTGACGAGATAGTAGAGCTTATTTCTAAGCATATTTCAGTAGCTCAAAATTGAACCCTCAATATCGTATTTTTAGACCCATTTGGTATACAAAATTTGAACAAAAATTATAGAAATATCGATAAAGCTACCGATGTTTTGAGTTTTCATTATCATGATGATTTCTCACAGCTTTGAGGTGACGATATAGCTGGAGAACTTATTTTTTGCGAAGAAAAAATAGTTTCTCAGTGAAAAGAATATGGTTTAGGCACAGAAAAAGAGTTCTATAAACTCGTGATACACTCCGTATTACACATTCTCTGATTTGATCACGAAGATGATGCAGATTATGAAGAAATGAAAAAATGGGAAGATTTGATTTGGAATATAGCTTTTGTTCATAGAGATAAAACTCGAGAAAATATCAATCAATCTAATCTGAGTAGCACTAAAAAAAAAGAGCTCTATCGTAAAATGCACTTAGAAACTCTAAACTATGATGACTATAACCTCATATCAGAACATCAAAAAAAACCTAATACTCCACTATCTCAGCTCATAAAATCTCTTTACTGAGCATTTCAATCTCTGGGCTTAATAAAATATTTGATTATTTTATTTCTATGTATGTTCCTCTACACTTCCTATACTCATCCAGGATGAATAAAAATACGAGCCTTTCCATTAACAGTTTGGAAAATACGTACAAGTCTTCATATACTTAAATCAGATCTTCCCGAATATTATGCTCTGGTTCAAGAAAATACCGATGAGATTAATGTTGATTACATTGATATACCAGCAAATAAATGATGACATGCATTTGTTCGAGACTGAAACAGAATTGTACGTATATTTAATCCATGAGAATTAGAAACCCCCTATCTCACTCAACTTCTTGTACACGAAGCGTGTCATTGACACCAATGAACACATAAAAGATTTGGACAAGAAGATCAACAAAAATTAGAAAATGAGTGCCAATATCTATGAATATACGTAGTAGAAACCCTCTTTCCTCACGAGAAAAAATTACTTAATATGCTCTATAGTGAAGCTACAAGCAAGCAATGAACTTGGGGAGATGGATGGAAAAATAGTTGGGAGAATGGTGATAGTACACAGTGATTATCAATACTACTCCCAGAGGAAAAAATTATAGACTATACTTTTTTCTGAGATAACTACGCCTATTAATATCATACATGAAGTTCATGCATGTCTCACTCTAACCCAGCCTGCTCTACATTATACTTGAGTATTTTTCCCATAAACAGTGGAAGTATTTTTTCTTCTCTGACACACTCAGCGATAAACTCCTGCTTTTCTGGGGTAAATTCTCACAGTTCAATCCCAGCAATCACTCCTCTTGTGATTCACTTAAAAAGTGCTTTATTTTGACCTGTTTCCCTAATTGGAGGATTGAAAAAAATATTTTTTCTTTGCGCCTTGTAATCACTTCCCTTCCACATGAGATTTTCTATCTTACAGCTAACAGTTACAAGTGGAACTAAGAAATCGATATCAAAGGCATTTATATCCTCTCGCATAAATCCTAGCTTTTCATAATACGATTCAAGCATTTTAATTTCTTCTCAGAGTGTGATTCACACAATATGAATTTTTTTATTTGATTCTAAAGCCTGATCAAAGAGCCCTGTAAAAATTTCAAGCTCATCTTTTGGACTGTATACTTCCGAATACATTGCTGGTTTTTCTCATACTTTTTTGAGAATTTCTTCATTTTTTTTTGGCTCTAACAAGTCTGAGAGGAAAATTATTTCCCTTTCTCAGGCAGAGGAAATATCCTGAAGATATTCAAACAGAAAAGTATTCTCAAATACATCTGTATCAGGAACATTGAGAATTTTATCTCTATATATTTTTTTCATTTTTTTATGCAAATTTTATTTCTTCTATACTACAAAAAAAGCAAGCTCTCGCAAGCTTGCTTTTTTTTATATTCCATGAATTAGTTTTGCAGCATAAGTTCATATCTCAAAAGTCTGAGCATATTATACACAGGATAAACATCATCTGGAAGAGCTATATCTTGAGGATATGAGAGAACAATATTAAATAAAGTCGTATCTATATATTCAAGAATCGTATCCAAAACAATATCTCTTTTAGCAACTGGAAATTGCAGAAGCAGCATATCTACTTTATCAATCGTCGTATTGATTTTTTTCATTTCTGCATCACTCACTCTATCAAGGAGTGTGTTATACTCATTTTTATCACTCTGACTCCAAGCTGCAATTTCATCAGCTATATAGCTTTTACATTTCCATGTAGGAGTAAAATCTTCTGGATATCCAATTCTTGTACTCGCACCTGCTTCTCCATCAGACATCATAAAAGTATTTACACCATCCGTCGCACTCTTACAGATATAACCTTCTGCATTTTCAAATGCATCTTGTGAGCTGTATTCTTTATACATCATAGGAGCTGGACTCGTAGCATTTAAAATCATCATTTCATGTCATCCGTCAGAAATACTATCTGGATTATTCATATCATAGATTGCATAGGTCGATACGCTTGAAGCGCTCAAAGCACCAATCATAAGTGCCGAAGTAATTATCTTTTTCATAATACCGTATATTAAAATTTAAACTCGTACTCTCTAAAACGAATTTGAAATAAATAAGTGACAAAAAAACAAAAAAAAAGATAAAAATATCTATTTTTGTAATGCTACAACTTGTAGTCCATTTTTGCTTTCAAGCGCATGGGTTTCAAAATTCTTTATTTCACCTGAAGTTTGTGTTTCAGTGAGAGAAACTACTTCTATAATTTCATCCTCGCTAGTTTGATTAAATGAAAAAATTTGAAATGAAAAGAATGTAGTAAAAATTGTAACTCCTAGTATTCATAATGCTATATGTCTCATAATATGATTGATTATAAAAATAATTATAAAGAAAGCGTTGTTCTTTTTTTCTCTCGTACTCTTGAAGAATATTTTTCAAGAGAGTAGAAAATAGTGATACAGATAATGGATATAATGTATATCATAATAGCTTTTTATAAAAGTATTACGAGCAGTATAGCAGCACTTTGCAAGAAAATTGTATCAAGATACAAAAAAGCTTCACAATGTGAAGCTTTTTTGTTATATGTTTTCTTTTATTTTAATCTCTCTGCAGTAGCAGTAAGTGTCGCTAAATCTTGAGCTCCAATCATCTGTTCTACAGCTTTTCCGTCTTTCATCCAGACAAGCGTTGGAATACTCATAACTCTGAATTCTCCAGCAAGATCATTTTGCTCATCTACATTTACCTTTCCTACTTTTACCCCAGTTTTTTCTAGCTCAGCAAGAGTTGGCATCATACCTTGACATGGTCCACACCATTCAGCCCAAAAATCTACAAGTACGAGTCCCTCTGAAGTTTCAGATACGAAATTATCTTTTGTGAGTTCCATATATATCTATTTATAAATTAATGCATGAATTATATTTCCGAACCTTTAATAAATCAAAAGATTTTTTCATATAAATTTATACTTATTAGTTATTGACTTTTAATAATTTTATTTTATATTATAATTAATATATAATTATAGATATGTATGATACAAAAAAATCATATTCCTACATCCTATGACCGAGCAGAGCTTGAAAAAAGTCTCAAAAAAAGTGGATTGGATGCTAATACTATATCATTACTTATAAAGCGCTTTGATGAATGAGAAGAAAAAGATTATCTCAGAGAATATCAAGGTGCTCTTTCCTATTGGGCAGAAATACAACAAGATGCGAAGCAAAAAGTTATTGTAACGCTCGATGGACGGGATACTGCAGGAAAATGAAGTAACATCAAAAGAATCACTGAGCAGCTGAATAACAAAAGTTTTTGAGTTACGGCCTTTGCATGAATTCCAACTCCTGAAGAGAGAGCATGAGAAAACTGGTTTCAAAAATTTTCTCGTTCATTTCCTCAGGAAGGAAAAATTCAATTTTATGACAGATCTTGGTATAATAGAGCTGGAGTTGAAGCTGCAATGGGCTTTTGTACACAGGAGGAATATGAATGGTTTATGAATAACGTAAATGATTTTGAAGCAGGCATAGTTGATGACGGCTATGATTTAATCAAGATTTACCTCTCTATATGAAAGAAGTTACAAAAAGAGAGACTCAGAGCTCGTAAATGAGTACGCAAGAGATGGAAGTCATCTCCTGTGGATGCACAGGCACAGGAAAAATGGGGCCAATACACGCTTGCAAAACAGAAAATTCTTGAACGCACTGATTCACCGCATGCGCCTTGGACTATTATTGATTCAAGTCATAAGTTCTTATCAACCTGAGAAATAATTAAAGCTATTATAGGTACTAGTGAGGATATCAGAGATACTATTTCCTCAGAGCTCTCTATAGACTTATCCCCAGATATATCTATCGTAAGATCAGGAAAGCAAGAATTACAAAGAATGAATAAACTCTGACAAATTCCAACAGGAAGAGAATTTAATTTTCAAGAAGCAGCATAAAAATTGGTTTCTGAGCAATTAGGAATATACTCTCAAAAAAATCACAACAACACACTATGACTTTCGAAAAACTCTGACTCATCCCACCTCTTAGCAAAGCACTTGAAAGAGCATGATTTCAAAACCCTACCCCAGTACAAGAAGCAGTCATACCACCTGCGATTCATGGACATGATATACTGGCAAGCGCGCAAACTGGAAGTGGAAAAACTCTCGGCTTTGCCCTTCCTATGCTTCAAAGACTCTATAGTGCACGAGAAGCACGAAATCTCCCAGACGGTCCAATTAAGAGAAAAATAGAGGCTCTTATCATCGCCCCAACCCGAGAACTCGCAGGACAAATATGAGAAAGCATGAAGGACTTTTGTACCAATACAAATATGAAATCAACGGTCATATTTGGCTGAGTGAATGACTTTCATCAAATCAAAGCAATTGAAAAATGAGTTGATATCTTGATAGCTACTCCTGGACGACTTGAGGATCTCATCAGCCAAGGAAAAGTAAAGCTCTCTTACGTAGAAATACTAGTTTTAGACGAAGCTGACAGAATGCTCGACCTAGGATTTCTCTCTGATATAAAAAAAATACTCAAACGAGTACCTGACAAAAGACAAACACTCTTCTTTTCGGCAACTCTTCCAAAAGCAACCAGAGATCTTGCCTGAGAACTCCTCAAAACGCCGAAGAGAATTCATATAGAAGCTGAGGCTCCAACAGTGATGAAGGTAGAGCAAAAAGTATATATGGCTAAAGCGAGTCACCGACAAAAGATTGTTCAGCAAATAGTAAAAAGAAAAGACCTCACTTCTATAATTATTTTTGTTAGAAGCAGAGACGATATCGATTATGTTGAGAAATTTGTAAAACTTGCAGGAATAAAGTGCGAGAGTATTTCTAAAAACAAATCTCAAAATGCTCGAAAAAGTGCTCTTCTCGCTCTCAAAAATTGAGACATAAAGGTTCTTGTAGCCACAGATATTGCTTCCAGAGGGCTCGATGTAGCAGAGCTTTCCTGCGTGCTAAACTACAATATACCCGCAGAAGCTGAAACCTACGTCCATAGAATTGGTCGTACAGCAAGAGCCTGAAAATCAGGACTGGCCATATCTATATGCATAGAACAGGAAAAAGACTATCTCAAAAAAATAGAAGAACATATAGGTCAAAAAATCACAAGAGTCGAAGATGACTCCTACCATGACCAAGTCATCAAGCATATCTGACCAAAAAAATCTGCAAAATCCAAAAAATATACTCCGAAAAAAACAGTCGCAGAACTCAAAAAAACAGGTTCCTATGGAAAAGTATATATCAGACCAGAAAGAAAAAAATCTCGATAAATCGAGATTTTTTTAAGGTTACATATTAAGACGCAAACATAATTTTTTGTATATCTCCTGAAAGAGAAATTATTTCCATGTTATCTATTCCCTGCGCTCTCTGGTTATTTTCAGGAATAGAATCAGTAACATAAAGCATATCCAGACAGGAAGCAAGCTGCTTATGAGAATCAGAAGGAAAAACTCAGTGAGTAGCATATCCACTTACAGATATAGCTCATAGATTCCTTAAAAACTCAGCTGCCCTAATAAGCGTTCCTCCAGATTGAATCAAATCATCGACCAAAAGTAACTTCTTTCCTGCTGGATTTCCCTCTTTAAGAGAAATAATCCTTTCACCATTTTCTCGTTTTTTTGAGAGAACTATGGTTTCATGGCCTGGAAATTCTTTCGCAAATCGCTTTTCTGCTCCCTCATCAGGAAATACTATTACCATATCTTTTGCGATGTCCCTGATATGATTCATCGCGGTATGTGTCTCAAGATTTACCTGAAAGCTATCAAAGAGAAATCTCTCCACCAGCGCATGAATATCAAACGTATGGATACTGGTCTTTCCATTTCTTCCCTCTGGAAGATGACTCATGATATCAGCGAAGTATTTTGCGGTTGCTATTTCTCATTTCTCAGAAATACGCTCCATAGTTCCTACAGGAAAATAGGGCATGATAACTCTAAGTTTTCCAGCATAATAATCCAAGATTCAGCGCATCATCGCATAATTTATAAACATATCTTCAGGACGAGAGAAATCTCAGATATAGGTCACATCATGATGTTCTATCGTATCCTTCACATCTTGTATAAATAAATTTGGCCATGAATCTGGGAAGTTTTCAAACTGCACCTGAGGAAAATTCATTTCGTTTTTCTGTGAAATTTCTTCACCCAGTTCTCTAAAATTGGGATGAACAATAAGTGTTTTATTCATAAGTGTTTTTAAGAAAATACTAGTCTTCATATGACACAAGTGCTGAGTGAGGATATGCTTGGAGTGCTTTTCTTTCTTCTTTTCCAAGCAAAAATGTATCATCTAATCAAATAACAAACGCAGCATGATGCACGACTCATCAGAGTTTTTCTATGAGATGAATGGCTGCCATCGCAGTTCATCCTGTTGCTAGCAGATCATCAACTACAGCAACCTTGTCTCCTGCCTGTATCGCTCATTTTTGGATTTCAATAGTATTAGATCCATATTCTAAATCATAGGAAACACTTACTGTGTCTCCAGGAAGTTTCCCCGGCTTTCGAGCCATAATAACATCAACTCAGAGTATTTGCCCAATCATCGGAGCAAAGAGAAATCCTCTGGCATCTAGAGCTACTATCTTATCGGCTCACCGGCATTTCTCAGCCATTTCATGGCATACATATCTCAGAGCATCTGGATTTGCAAGAATGGGAGAAATATCTTTAAAATTAATTCATTTCTTTGGAAAATCAGGATACTCTGCAATATAATCACGAACTTTGATTTCAGGTTTATACATATTTCTTCTTTTCATTAACTTGATAAGATTTGTATGAATAATCTCGGAAAGATTTTCATCAGGTTGAGTATAATTTAAAACTGTTTTTATAAAATCTTTTGTGAGAGATTCTACTTCTTCAGGATTTGATTGCTTTCTAGAATATCGTCATCTCATAGCCTGCACTGCTTCATTCCATTTTCCAGCAAGCTCTAGAATATCTCACTGTTCTCATTGCTGTAGCATAATAAGTTCATCGATATCACATCATAATTCAAAAGCCATAGAGACAATATTCGCAAGTACATCTCATGCCTCTGAGTGTATTTCAGATTCATTTCCATCTGAAATAGCTTGTAATAATTCAATAGTTTCTTGCGTTACTTTATTCAAAACATCATCAGGAGTAATGTGCTCTTGCCTTTCTAAAAGCTTATACACTCCAGAATATCCATTTCCATGTACTTCTTTCATATTCTAAAAATTAATAATTAAACTCTATATTTTGTAATTTTGTTTGAGTATCTTTGGAATCCTAAAAGCTGGAGAAATACCTGAGATTTCGTAGCATGTGTGTGCAGCAATATTTGCTGCGTCAAAATGATCTGTGTTTTTTCTGAAGTGAGTCATTTTAGGAGAAATATACGCTCTTCAAAAGAAAGTCTTTTTCATGCTAAAGTCTTAATCAGCATTTCTGCAGAATTCATACTTTCTGGTTAAAAAATAAAGCTCTTGCAGTATAAGAAAGAAAAAATATATGTTTTTAAAATAAAACATATTTGTAACATATATATATTTATAAACTTTATTTTTGTTTCAAATTCAGTATTATTTTAATATAAAATTTATATAACAAATTTGTTATACTATGGAGAAATATTTATGAATCCTCAAAGCAATCTGAGTGCATGAACATGGTGCAAAAATATACTTATCCTTACTTGAGCGAGGAGAAAAAAATATTTCAGAGCTTACAAAGATATCGAGTCTGTACCGAGTAGAGATATACAGACAACTCCCTTTTTTGATTGAATCAGGACTGGTTCTGGAGGTCCTAAGATGAAAACGAAAAAAATATATGGCAGCAAGTCCATATAAAATAAAAGAAATGTATCAGAGCCAGCAAGAGGATATCGAGACTCATGTGGAGCAGCTGGTTCAAAAATTTTCTCATGCAAATAAAAAACCCCGAGTACTCTATCAAGAATGAAAAAAAGCTCTGATGTATGTATTCTCAGATATAGTGCAGAGCCTGAAAACAGGTGATGTATTTTATAGAGTCAGTAGTGAGAGAGATGTCAGCAAGTCAAATACCTATCTTCCTAAAAACTATAGAGAAATCAGAGACAAAAAGCAGCTTGAGCGATATGTGATTATGTCAGAGCAATGAGTTCGAGAAAAAAAGCCACGACTTGAGCGTGATCTCATAAGTATTCCTACTGAACTCGATGATTTTGAGGATAATATTTCTCTCACGCTCTATGGGGATAAAATTGCCTATATAGATTTTACGAGTGAAACGAGCATCGTCATAGAGCATGCGGCACTTGCTGATTTCCATAAAAAAATGTTTCGAATAATGTATAGCTCACTGAGACATTCACAAAAAAAATCTTAGGAATATTCCTAAGATTTTTTATTATTTTTAGCCAAACAGTGAAATATATTTTTCATACTCACTTCACTCAAGCTCATCTCTCGGGATAAATCTGAGGGCGGCTCCATTGATACAGTATCTCAGTCATCCCTTATCTCTTGGCCCATCTGTAAAGACGTGTCAGAGGTGTGAATCAGCCTGTTCACTGCGAACTTCAGTTCTCACCATACCATGTGACTCATCTGTATTTTCATATACCATCGCTTCCTCAATTGGACGAGTAAAGCTTGGCCAGCCGCATCCTGCGTCATATTTATCGAGTGAGGAGAAGAGTGGTGTTCCATCTACAATATCAACATATATGCCATCTTCATCAAAAGAATCATATTCGCTACTAAATGGACGCTCTGTTCCATTTTCTTGTGTGATACGATATTGTTCTGGTGTTAATCTATTTCTTAAATCTTCTTTATTTTCCATAGATAATTTTTTAATTATAATTTGTATCAAGATAGTCGATAATATCTGATGATTCGTACATTTCTTCTCATCTTTCTTCATCAAACAAATATGGAACCATAGTTTTTCCACCTCGCTGCATGAGGTCCTGTTTCCAATCATCATTTTCTACGATATTTCTGTAATCGAGCTCTATATTATTAGCTGCTGCAAAATCCATAACTCTGTGGCAAAATGGACAATTTGGATTCATATAAAGGTGAAGTTGAGACATTTTTTTATTTGTAAGTAATTAATATATGTATACTAGGGCAAAGATATAAGAAAACTGTAAGAGACTATAATTTAAGCACTAACTTTCTTGCTGCATTTCGGATAACCTCACTAAGAGCTGGGTGAATAAAAATCATTTTTTCTGTCATAAAATCAACCCTGAGTTCTGCAGAAATGAGAACAATCAACATATGTATGAGATCTGAAGCCTTTTCTCATACAATATGGGCTCATATGAGTGTTCATGAATTTTTATCTGCAATGAGTTTCACCATTCATACCTCTGCTTTCATTGCTGATCACATGGCTGAATTTTTGTATTGATGCACTGCCGTAACATAATCGGTATCAAGAATTTTTCCCTGCTTAAGAAGCTCATCTTCGCTGTATCATACCCCAGCAATCTGTGGGTAGGAAAATACGGCATGCGGAACTGGTGGATAGGATATTGGAGCTCTCTCTGCTCACTCATACAACTGAGAAAGCAGATACTCTCCTTCATAGTTTACACTATGACGGAAGAGATAATTTCATACGACATCTCAGAGAGCAAAAACTCACTCTACTGCAGTTTGTAAATATGCATCGACACATACATATCCTCAAATAGTCGTTTTAATTGAGGTGTTTTCGAGTCACAAATTCTCGGTATTAGGCACTACTCCAGTGGCAAGAAAGAGTGATTCGGCCTCATAAGAATGAGTATTTCCATCACAATCCTTCGTCTCTACAGAAAAGATTCCATCAGTATAGGCAACTTTTGTCGTCGATTCTCACAGAGCAACTTTGTGACGCTTTACAAAATCATCTTGAAATATTTTTCTAATATCTTTATCTTCTGCAGCAAGTATCTCTGAGCGTACGATAAATTGTATGTCACAGCCAGCTGCCGCATAGACATGTCAGAGCTCTGCAGCTATATATCAACCTCAAATCACTATCATAGATTTCGGAAGAATGGTATTTCGAAGTGCCTCTTTGCTCGTCATAAATGGAGTCCCTTCAAGTCCTGGAATATTTGGAATTTGAGGACGAGATCCAGTTGCTATAAATATCTTTTCTGCTGTGAGCGTCTCACCATTTACCTCAATTATCTTATCTCAGATAAATTTTGCATGTCCTCTGTAGAGCGTAATATTTTCGTGGACATCATAGATTGGAGCAATGCTATCAGAGCTCAATCTAATCTCATGATTCACATCTTCGACGAGTGCTGTAAAATCTATCATTGGATTTTCAAGCCCTGATATATGAAGTTTTTTTGCATCACTTTTTGCATGCGTCGCTAAATCAGATGGGTAGATGAGCATCTTTGATGGAATACATCATTTATTGAGACAAGTTCATCAGAGCTCTTCTTTTTCGATAATTGCGACCGTTTTCCCTATATCTGCAGCTGGCCTGAGCTTCGTACCACCACCACTTCAAATTATAATAAGGTCATAGTGTTTCATGTCTGTTAGTTTTTTGAGTATATTGCGAGCATTGTACCGATGAAATGTAAAGAATTCAATAGAAAGTTTAGAAAAGAAAAACAGTACTATTTCTAGTACTGTTTTTATAGCTTGAAAATGGTGAACACTCAGATAAAGGTTACTTGTATTTAACTATGGAATCAATAATGTGGAAGTATAGGGATTGAAAGGTTTGGAAAACAAAAATTGAACCTCTTAGTAAATATAAAAAATATTGAATACAGGAAAAATATTGAGTCAAAAACATAAATCCAGGAAATATAATATTAGATCAATCTAAGGTTACTTACACTAAATATGAATATAATGATATTTAATGTAAGTATATTATAACTAAAAAAGAATACTTTTTTATTTATTTTCCTTGTATTAGAAAGAAAATTAGTATAATATATTTAAGTATATTAAATACTTAAATAATCATATTTAAATGAAAATATTAAATCTAAAAGCAAAGAATTTTAGAAATCTCAAGAGTGTTAATGTTGATTTTCAAGATATAAACATACTAACTGGTAGAAACTCTGTCTGAAAAACAAATTTAATTCAACTTCTAAGAAACTGCTTAAACACAAGCACAGATATTGAAGAGTATTTTGGTAAAAATGTGGTAAGTATAGGAACTTGAATTAGCTCTACTACCATTGAAGCAAAGGTAAGTTGAGGAGGTAATATTTATGGATATGTTGATGATGATTGAGTGGCTGACCTATATAAGATAAAAGAATATACTCTTAGAAAAGAGATTGTTAAAAATCCCTTGAGCCTTAAGAAAATGTCTATAAAAACTTTCTGACAGTCTACAACTATTAAAGATTTTGATATTGATAAATTTGACTTCTCTGATAGTATATTCAAAGACAAGCCTAAAGTTACTAAGGACGCATTTATAAGGGATTACTCAAATGAAAATAATATTCTTAGAGAAGATTCTTCAAAGCATATAGTTCAATTTAAAAACTTAGTAGAATGACGAATTATTAGTCATGATGATTCAAGTCCTTTTTCTATGTGTTCATCTAATATTTTCAAGTATGTTACTTGAGTTAAAGAAGAAAATAAAAAAGAATTAGCTGTTCAAGCTATTGATCAGCTTTGAAAAAAGCTACGTAAACCTTGAACGTCTAATTTCACGACTGCAAAATTTATTTTTTTACTCGCAGATTTACAATGAAATCTTGAACAATTTAAAACTTTTAAAAAAGATTTATCTTTCTTCACTAACTGAGTACTTAGAAATGTATATATAAATGAGAATGGAAGTCACGGTTGAAAAGGTGATATATTTGTAGAATCTCCTAATTGACCAAGAAATATAGAATTCATATCGGCTGGAACTTCGATTATGCTATACTTCGTATTAATAAAAAACTGGATTAAACTTCCAATGCATGAAAAATCCTATAAAAATCCTGAAATTATGGTATTCGATGAACTTGACTCATCTATTCATCCCTCAATTATACCAATGTTCGTTGAGTTACTAATTTCTCTTTCTAAGAATATACAAATTTTTATTAGTAGTCATTCGACTTCTTTTATTGATTGCTTTAGTAGAGACCAACTTTTCCTTATAAAGGATATTTGAAGCTTTAATGAAAAAGTAAATGTTAATTCTAATATCTTATCTTATAACGATATACTGAATTCCTTAAATGATAAAGAAAAAGAAGTATTAAGTTGAATGGATAATTCAGAATTATATGTAAACTGTGATATAGATTCTGTTTTTCCAACTAAGTAAGTTATGCATAAAAAGAAACTCATAATATTTATTTGAGAATGAAGAAGTGAATGCTCATTCTTTGAAAGTTTTATAATGAGGATTCTTTGATGAATTTCTACTTTTTCACAAAAAAATAATATCCTTATGGAATGGAATGAATATTACATTCTTTTAGCTCATCCAAGAATGTGATTATCTCATAAGTGATGAGATAGTGAATTAGTAAAGAATGCTACTTACATTAAAATTAATAGGATTATTGAGGAACATCTATATTTATTTCCTTCTCAGTATGAAATAGAATATACCTATCTTATTTTTACAGATGATGACTCTGGTAGTGTAAAGAAAATTGAAACAGTGAAAGAATCTATCGATTCATATTGTCCAAAATTTAATTGAACTATAGTTCCTATTATACCAAAAGTAATGATAGAGACTTGGTTTTTATCTGGTATAGGGAAAGACTTTTTAGCTAATCACCCAAAAATAAATAAAACTGCATTAAGGAGAGTCCAAAATAATTCTGGCATAGAAAGTATATCTGAAACAAAGAAAATATTATTAGATTCTGTTCTAAAAAATACAGAGTTAGGGTGATGATGACAGCAAGCAATAGTATGACGAACTTTTTGAGAGCTTATTGACATTGATATGGCTATTAAAAAATGCCGTTCCTTCAATCAATTTTATGATGATATAGTAAAAATATTTTGATTAGACTCGTAGAATGAGAACTAAATACAATTGGTCAGAAATACAGCTTGAATTTCTCTCAAGTGATATTATGGAAGTAAAAGAATTCTTTGAAGTAAATTACAGTACCTATACAGGACACACAAAAGCAAAAACAAAATGATGGAGTGAATATAAGAAAATGATGATAGCAACATGCAAAGAGAAGGCTGAGAATGAAATAAGAGAGCAGCTAAAAGAATTATACAAACCTTCAAGATTAGAGCTGGCTCAAATGCATAAAGGCATACTAAATACAATTGCGGCAAAGGTATTTTCTTTTAATCAGAGTATAGTAAAAGATAACTCTGGTAGAATATCCTTCAAAGAAGATATAAAGGTTCGTGAGCTCGAAGTTTACTGGCGAATTATTAGAACTGAAATGTGACTCCCTATTAGATATTCAAGAAATCAAAATTTCGATCAGTGAATTAATGATTTGAGAGAATACATAATTATGTACGAAAGAGCTTAACAGCTCTTTTTTTTGTGAATTGAGAATATTCGATTATGATATTTGGGCTTAGAATATTTTTAACTTAAATACCAAATAAGGTAGTAAAGGGCAACTTACGTTGTCGTCCTTTATCTTTTTTGGTATAGGTATAAAAATGTTCTAAGCAAACATCTAAGACTTCTGTAAGTTGTCCTTTTTTGTTTCCTTATATTTTTATTTGAAACCTATATGAATAACATCAAAAGTAAAAATATCACAATAATATTAGCTGTTTTCTTGTGATGAATCTGAGCTCATAAGTTTTACTTATGAAAAAATATATTATGAATATTATATGCTCTATTTTGCTGGACTTTTATACCATCAATTATTTCATTATTAGAAGCCTTAAGTTATCTTTCTTATAATGAAAATCAATGGGATGTTAAATATAATAATTGAAAGACACAAGTAATAAACAAGAAGCCTAATATTATTTCTAATAATACAAAAAAGAATTATGTTAAATATTTTTATTTTACAATTCTTATAGTTTTATTGGGATTTTGAACGATTTGAATGATGAGTATTTCTTCGCCAGATTATATCAATAACTGAAATACAGATTCTATTTGAATTAAAAATAACTCTCAAGAAATAGAATGAACAAATGCTGTACTTAGAATAGAAAATATAATAAGTAATATCTGAGACTATGAAGTAAGTATATGGACTATAAATGAAGATTTTGCAGATGAAAATTCAGAGCCACCTTATGAGGTAATTGTTAATGCTTGACCTAACCAGATTGACTCATGTTTTACAGCAAAACAAACTCTATTTGAGATTGCTGAGTGATTATATACTGATTCCATATTAAATTGAAAAATATCACGAGTTAAATTTACAGCTTGGGGAAAACTTAAAGCAAGTCTATGATCAAATGATACCTGATTTAATTGGAGTAATAACTGACCATCTAATTTTTGGAAAGTATTACAAGAATATAAATCATATGAAGATGATTCAATAAATATTTATGATAGAACCTATTGAGTAAAAATTGATAAAAAATGTGACTAATAAAAAATATTATTTAAATTATTTAAAATTAGATAGACAAATTTAAATTATTGTTTTTATAATGAAATATTTGGTGATTTAATCTCTATCTTAAGGGATTTCATAAATATGAAAATATCACAATTCCTTAAAACAAGTGTATAATTACAAGTACTTATACATTTGTTTTTTGGCTTCATTGAGGTATTTGCAAGGATAAAAAAAGTACCTACCATATCAAAATAATATAGTTATTTTGATATAAAAAACTCTTGGAAACAACTCATACATTACTTCCTAATTGAAAAAGAAAGCACAAAATAATCTTTGAGGCTCATTTTAATCCTAACTACAAAAAAGACATCTTAATTAAAGAAAATATTGCTTATTCATTAGGAAAAATAGGAGTATTTGACTAGCGATTTGCCAAGAAAGAAATATAATAGATTGATGTATAAAATTACTTAATCTATTTTTTTATGATGAAAAAAGATAAAGATATTGTTAGAGTAGCTTTCTATATTCGAGTTTCCACTCAGGAGCAAGTTAGAGATTGATATTGATTAGATTATCAGCTCAGCTCGCTAGAAAGTTTAATTGAATTCAAATGAAAGCAAATTCCAAAATGGGTGCACGATGATAAAAAACATCGTTATATTGATGAATGATACAGCTGAAGTAATCTTGAAAGAAATAGTTATAAGGAAATGATGAAAGCTGCTAAAAATTGAGAGTTTGATATAATAGCTGTTTGGAAGATTGATAGAATGAGTAGGAATCTCACTCACTTGTTGAAAACTTTTGAAGATTTAAAAAAATATGATGTTTCTTTTTTCTCACTTAAGGAAAATATAGACTTTTCTGGCCCTGTTTGACGTCTTACATTTCAGATTTTTTGAGCACTTGCCGAATTTGAAAGAGAAATGATTCAAACCCGAACTCTGGAGTGAAAAATGGCTTCTGCTAAAAAATGAAACTATACTTGAAATAGAATTCCATACTGATATCAACAATGAGAAAATAAAAAAATAGTAGTTGTGCCTCAAGAAAAAAAGATAGTAATAAAGATTTTTAACTGGTTTATCTTTGATAGGTTAAGCTATTCCGAGATAGCCAGGAAACTAAATGAAATGTGAATATCAAAGTGAATAGCAGGGAGTGAATCTTTCATGAATAGTAAATGGATATGAGACTGAGTAAAAAATATACTCCAAAATCAAATTTATTCAGGATCATACACAACTAACTTTAATATTGAATGATGAACCAATTCTGTAACAAACATTGTTGCTCCTTGTATCAAAAAAAATATATACGATTTTGCACAAAATCGTATTAATGAAATAATGGTTGAGAAATCTGGTTGAAAAAGATGATGATGAAAAAATGAATATCTATTGAGTAGGAAAATTTATGATGTAGAGACTTGAAAAACTTTTGTAGGTTATACAAGAAAAAATAAATCTCACTGATATAGACGTAAATGATATACTGATTCAGTATGAATAAAGCATGAAAATATTGATATAACTTGAAAGGAAATTGATGAGTTTGTATGGTTTTATATAAGGTCAGCAATTGATAATCCAAAGGAGTTTTTCTATGAATTCAAAAAACAATTAAATAGCAGTGATGATATTGATAGATTGAAAGATGATTTAGAAACCTATACTATTCAGCTCAAAAAGAAAGAAGATGTAACAGATACTATTGAGTTACAATATGTAAATTGATTATATTCATCTGATAAAAGGCAAAAGCTCATAGATAAAACAAATCAGGAAATCAGAAGTATAGAAAAACATATCTCCCAACTTGAAATTAGAATAGATAACCTATTAAAAATATCTTATAGTGAAGATGTAATACAAAATATGTCTGAGAAATACGATGGAAGATTAGATAATCTCTCAATATCACAAAAACAAATACTGATAGAATCTATGGTTGATAGAATAACAGCAAGTAAAAATAAAGACTGAGATTTAAAAATTGATATTTTATTTAAGTTCGACCTAAAAGATTCAGAAAAGAAGTTTATAAAAGACGAACACAAAAAAAGCACCAGTAAGCCGAAAGCTAATGGTACTTCTTATGTTTCTTGTATTAATGGTGGGTCATCCGGGGCTCGAACCCAGGACCTTCTCCTTAAAAGGGAGCTGCTCTACCGACTGAGCTAATAACCCATGCTTGCTTTTAAAAAAGCTCGTGTATTGTATGAAGAAATCGATAAAGCGCAAATTTTTTATACTACTTTTTTCCTTGGATGGAGGACACCGTCTTTATATTCGACAATATAGCGAATTATGCCCTGATGAGAAAGGAAAATATTCATGTTTTTCGGAAGATTAAACTCTCCTAGAACTCTTTGTCAATCTTGTAGTCTTCTATATATTAGTTCATCTGAAAAATCAAAAATTCTTGATGGAAATATTTTCTTTAAATTCAGCTGAGATTCCTGAGAGAGTTCAGAAAGCTGAGTCATTTGAGATTCTTTGAGATCCCCAACCGAAGTTCTTCGTAATCATGAGAGATATGCACCTGTTCAAAGTATTTCTCCTAAATCAGAAGCAATAGAACGTATGTAGGTTCCAGCGCTTACTGTGATATCAACTATAAGTTCCGGATATGAGTATCAAACTATTTTCCAAGAAAAGATTTCAACTCTTCGTGTTTTCATTTCAATGTCTTCTCCTGCCTTGACCCTATCAAGTGCTCTTTTCCCATTAATCTTCAAGGCAGAATATTTTGGTGGAACTTGTGTTATTTCTCATGAAAAATGCTTTTCAAATATGTGCTGAATATCATTTTGAGAGATATTTTCTAAAAAATATTTTTGCTGCTGCTGTGAGATATATCTCACAGGAGTATCTATATCATAGGAATCTGATGTTCCATCAAGCATGATTATAGCTCTATATGATTTAGTATCTTTTTCAAAATATGGAATAAGTTTTGTATACTGCCCTATAGCAACTAAAAGCCCCCCTGTTGCAAGTGGGTCAAGGGTTCCAGTATGTCAGAGTTTTTTGATTCATAAAATCCTTCGCATATCACGAAGGACCTGAAAGCTGGTACAGCCACTTGGCTTATCTATGAAAAAAAATGCATCCATGACTAATACTTAATTTGTGCTGGTGAAGAGAAAAAATCTGGCTTTGTATCTATCCCTAATTCTGGCTGCGTAAATGAAAAAGTTGAAAAATTAAAATATCCTAGATCAATAAGAACCTTTCCTATAATATCGTCTGGTCCTATATAATTTGTTCGAATACTACAACTTTGGAAGCAGGTACGACTGTCTGTAGAGTGATTTCGATTATCTCACATAACAAAGAATCTATTTTCTGGAACCTGATAACTAATTTCAGTGGTATCTCCTCGTACGTTGGTATTTCCTAAGTTTTCGTCATTCAAATACGGTGATTCATTGAGTTCGTAAAACTCTGCTGCTCAAACTTCTTTTATGAATACTTTTCCATCTGCTATTTTCACCGTCTCTCATGGCAGACCAATCACTCGCTTGATGAAGTATTTTCTCTCATCACTTACCCCAGGCTCAAAAACTACAACATCTCATCTCTCTACCTCTTGCATTTGTCATATAAGTGGAATGTCTCTATATGAAAATCTATCTACAATAATAAATTCTCTATTGTAATATGAGTCTGCCATTGATTGTCCATTGATTTGAAATGGCATAATAAAATATGTACGAACCACCAAAACAATAACGATAATTATCACGATATCTTTGAGAAAATCCAGAGCCTCTCCTGTAAAGTCTTTCAAACACAATATAGCTAAAAAATATTAATCCTATTATAGGAGGAAGTATTCATTTGTAAAAAAAGATTTAGAAAAAACTCTGCAACAAATTGCAGAGTTTTATTCTTATGATTCATCATCAGCTTTCAGCCAATCTGGAATTTTCATACCATCATCCCAGAGTTCTTCTTTTTTATTTTCTTCTGTTTGCTTTTTTGTATCTTGGGCTTTTCTCGAAGTTCAGCTTTTCTCTGAATCTTTTACATTCGTTTGTGGCTTGGTTTGAGATTTTACGGAACTTGGAGGAGTTTTGATACTTTTTTGTTCATCACCCTGAGCTGGAGACTTATTTTTTTCCTCCTGAGTTTTATCCTCTTTTGGGGAATCAGTAGTATCAACTTTTGTATCATCAAAACTTCCAGAAAGCCAATCTGGCACTTTCATATCTTCTGTATCTTTTTTACTTCAAGTGGTATTCTCACTTGTATCGCTTTTCTTTGCATCAGTTACTGTTTCATCCTTTTTTTCATTCGCTTTCGCAGAGATATCTTGCGCTGCTGCTGAATCATCTTTTTTTTCTGGAGTTTTGTTTTCTACTTTTGCAGACTGTTTATCCTGAGATATATCTGATGTTTTTTCTGATCAGAGACTCCCTTTGAGCCAATCTGGAACACTTGGAGAATCTGAAGTATTTACTTCTTTTGGCGTATCAGATTTTTCTTTAGAATCAGGTTTTCTCTCAGAAACATTTTTATCTGTTTTTGCCGGTTCTTGAGGTGAAGATTTTTCTGCTGACGTATTTACAGTTGCTGTTTTTTTATCTCCTGCAGCTACATCAGAATCTTTCTTGTCGCCAGCTTCATCAAAACTTCCTTTGAGCCAATCTGGAACCTGAGAATCATCTGTGATTTTCGTATCTTTTTCTAAATCAAATGTGTCTGTCTTTTTCTTCTCAGATGTATTTGAGTCACTTTTTGTCTGAGCTGATACACTAGATTTCTCAGCGTCTTTTTTATCTGCCTGCATAGAAGGCTTATCCGATTTTTTTTGTTGGGTTTCACTTGGAGCAACGCTTTGTGTTTTTGCTGGTGCAGTTCAAGATTGAGACTGCTTTGCTCAAGTAGATTCTGTTTTTTTCGCTTCATCATCTGGAGCAAAGCTTCCTTTGAGCCAGTCTGGTACCTCTTCTCAAGTCGAAGTCTTGTCTGAAGATTTCGTGCTTACAGAATCTTGCGTCTTTGTATCCTGTTTTTGTGTGTCGTTTGAAAATATGTCTCACTGTTTACTTGGAGATTCACCTAATATATCTGCAATTTCATCGACAGTTCCATCTCATGAGCTATCATTTTCATCAAATGAAGTCGTTCTTGTAATAAATTCTGTAAAGGTCTTATTTTGTTTCTTTCCTACTATAAGATATATAATGTAGAAAATTCATACAATGATGACAAACAGAGCCAGTAAACCTCAAATTATTTTTATGAGGAATGAAAATATTCCCGCTATCCCTCCAGAACTACTTGATTGATCTGGAGACTCATCAATTACCTCTTGCTTTTCACCTTCTGGAATATTATCTACTTCTCACCCATATACCAGAGAAGTAAGTATAGCTTTGAAATCTAATTTCTGGTCACTTGTCATAAGATCAGTAAGCGCAATAACATCTAAGATTTCTTTTCCAAGAGCTTTATTGTACTCTACATCATCTGAATTTTTAATATCAGAGAGTTTTGAAAGTATATCTTCATAACAGTTCTCTGCCTGTGTTTCACACACTATTTCTGAAGGAACAAGATTTACCAAGGCTTGATAGGTAATCTGCTTTGCACTTTGATCTTCCTGTCATTCAACTAAGAGTGATTCTAGAAGCTCAATGAACTCTGCCTCATTTGCAAGTCCGAGCTCAAAAATATAGTTTTCGAAATCTAATATAGTTCTTGTTTTTTCCGTTTCATCATTCCAGTTTTCTTGAAGTTTCTGGATAAATGAAAGCGCTTTGAGTCTTTGCTGTTGCGGAAGATCTGAGAGAATTTGTTTGAGTTTCTCTATTTTCTCCTTCTCTGATTCGGTAACATCTTCAAATATTATGAGATCTGGATTAATCGTGGTTTCTTCGATATACGTCTTTTCTATAGTAATATCTTGTGAATCAATCACATTTCCTTCTTCATTGGTGATATACACTCTGATTTTTTGTGTCTTGTAAATACTCAAAGGAATTTCTATTACATCTCCTGAGACATAACTTGCGGTTCCTCTATTATCTGCATCGTCATCTAAACCTCAATTTAAATCACTATCATCTTCGATATCATAATCAATAACATAATTTGTAGCTTCTTGTGTACTCTCACCAAGATACACGAAGAATTTTTGGTCTGCTGAGTCGAGTGTAATAGCACCATCTGTCACATCTGGATAGGTAAATACTACAAGGTTTTTTCCTCTTGATTCGAGAATATTTTTCACATTCTTCGTTACCGTTTTTGTGACCTCTTTCACTTTTGTTCCTTCGGAAATCGTAAGAGTCACTTCATGAGAGACCGCTTTATCTGTGTAATTATACTCAAAATTTGTTCCTGATTTTTTATTTCCATCACCAAGATCCCAGACTCTCGAGTCAATAGTCCCAAGGGAACTATCAAAGAAAATATATTTATTTCAGATAGATATATAGCCAAAATCAGCAACGAGTTTATTACTCACATTCATAGTGATATTTTTGGTAGAACTGATTCCTCTATACTTCACTTTTACTTTTGCGTAAAATTCACCTGATTTTTTATATTTATAGGTCGTAGTTGGTTCACTTGTTTGTGTATCATAAAAACCATCACCATCAAAGTCCCAGCTAAACTCAGCATCTTTACTTACATCTTTTCAGAGAATATTCTGAGCTTTTGCAGTAAAAATAACTTCATCCCCAATAACCGTTGAGTTATCATTGACACTCAGTTCTACAATTGGAGTATTTATATTATCTCCCGTAATGGTAGTAAAATATCTCGCACCTGTCGCTTCTTCTGAGGTAACTCTCGCTTCATTATTATCTTTGAGGATTGCAACGAAATAATAGTTTCCTGTAATTTTTGGAATAACAAATGTCGTTGAAGAACTCGAAGTAGATCTAAAGTCTTGAGGCTGCGTATCTATATCTGTGTAATAATACCAAAGATATGATTGTATCACTCCATCTGGATCATTCGCACCCAATGCATTTACATCTATAATAAGAGGATCAGCCGCCGGATCTTGGACATTGACTCCAAGAGACGTTAATTGTGGAAGTACATTTTCTACTTGCATCATGATTTCCATGCTACTACTCTTCCCGTTATCATTGCTTTGAACCGTCAATTTTACAGGAAAACATCCAAGTTCATCAAATCTATGCGTTACAGTTGCAGCGCTTGAATATTTAGAATTTCCTATTTTCCATGAGTATTGTAAGCCTGTATTTTCCCCATCTATATTTATTGAGTCATTCGCATTGAGGGTCACATTTTGTACTCTATTTACAATATATGCTCCAGCTCCATCACAGGCATCTTCATGAAATACTGGTCTTTCAAGAGAACCATATCATACATTTATAACCGCAAGAGGATTATCTGAATCACTCACGTATACGGTTCTTGAATAGGTATTTACTACATTATTTTTGTCTGTAACTTTGAGTTTCACATTGAATGTTCCACTTGTATTGTATACATGAGTCACTTTATCAAGCGAACCACCTTGGGTTTTTCCGTCTCCAAAGTCCCACTCAAATACTTCTGCTTCTGGTGAAACAGCAGTAAATTTAATAAAACTTTCTCTTTGAATAACTCTAGGAAATGCAAACATTTCAACTGAGAGAATCGAATCAATTTTGACCGTGGATTGTTTCACCGTCATGATACCATCAGGATCAGTAACTTCCAAAGCAATACTCTGAGTTCCGATGCTCTCAAAAGTATAGTATCCCACCGAACCATTTGCGCTCGCTTCTTCGAGGTTTACTCTGTTTCCATTAATAATCCATTGATACTTGAGGTTTCCATCATCGCTCACATCTGGATCATAACTTCTCGTCGCATCAAAAAATACTTTATTTGGCTTGTAACTATATGGTTTTGATGTTTCAAACTCTGCAATTGGAGACTGAGACGTCACATATACGATTCTCGTATCTTGGTCAATTTCACCATTTGATCGTCTGGTTCTTAATTGGACGTTATACTTTCATTTATTTTGAAAACTATAGGTAAGAACTTTATCTGTTTTTTGATAAATAACTCTATCTGATTCTATATCAATAATTTCCCAGTTATATGAAAGATCTCTATATATTCCTGAAGATTTTGCAGAAAACGTAAAACTATCTCCGATATATCCATCTTGCCTGTTTACTTCAATTTTTGCAATTGGATCTCGCACATAGACCATGAAATCTGTTTCTACAATCTTTCCTTCATTAGTAGTAAGTTTCAAGGTAACTGGATAGTCACCTTCTCTTCCGTATCGAATTCTTTCAATTTTTGGACCACCACTGTATGACTTTTCTACTCCATTTCCAAAGTCCCATTGTGTTCTTTCAAATCTCGTTCCATCAGTTGGAGTTGAACTCGTAGCATCAAATATGAGTCCATAATTTGCATCGTCTGGATTAAACTTGAGCTCTTCTCCATCATTGACCCTATCACCATTTACATTTATAATAAGTGAGGCTATTTTTTCTTGTACGATGATATCAACTCTTTTTCTGAGTGGAAGGACATCTGTATTTCCTCCAGAATTTTTATGTGATGAAGTCACATCTAAAAATATTGAAAAGGTTCCTTGATTCTTAAAAGTATAATTTATAGTTGGTCCACGACCAATTACAAGCTTACTTCCTCCATTATCTATCCACCATGTATAATTTCCAGTGAGAATTTGTGTTCCACTAGGATCTTGAACTTGAGCTCTCAGCGTTGATGAAAGTGGGGCATTTCCTGAAAGAGGTGAGGCACTGATATCTCCCTGAATTTCTTGAATAGCAACTTCTTCTATATAAGCAGAAAGTGCTGCAACGATATCAATATAAATAGAGCTATCTTTTGGATTTTTCACTCCACGCTGAATATCAATAAGAAGATTATTCAGAAGATTTTTATTTTCTAAATTATCAGGAAGATATTTATATGACGTATCTGCTATCTGAGCTATTTGCCTGAGAGCTGGAATACTCATATCATTTTCAACCTCATAATATTCTCTTAAAAAGAAGAATTGTTCTGTCATCCTATATCGGTACTCATTAAAAGTTCCAAGGTCGATACTCCTGAGTGTCGTGTACACAGGGTCTTCTGCATTCACATTCACAGGAGCAGAAATGAGCATACCTACGGTAAAAACTCAGAGAAGAATCTTTTTAATAAATGCGTTCATATGTTTCGTTACGAAATTACTTTTCCTAAGTAGCGTAGCATAAAAGAGAGGACTGAGCAAACGACTAGAGAAATAATACTGCAAGTATTCATTGACATTTTCCTATTTTTATTTCACTCATTTCAATATTCTCAGGTTGAATCTGTATTTTTTTCTCTATAATAGAATACAACTCTTAGCTCTACTAATTATCTAAAATGCTTCAAATAGAAACTGGGAAGAATAATGCTGTTCTCAGAACCGTATGTGACCCTATAAAAAAAGATGAAATAAAAAGATTTGCAAAACTCTGAAAAGAAATGATTGACTATATTAAAGACCCTGATCATGCAGGAGTATGACTTGCTGGTCCACAAATATGAGTTACGAAGCGAATTATAGTCGTAAGTCTGCTTCGTGATTGGGAAGATGAGACATTTCAAACTGTTATGATGATAAATCCAGAAATTCTTGAATATTCAAATGAGAAAATAACGGATATAGAAGAATGATGCCTTTCTCTTCCAAAAACAAAACGCGGGTATGTAGAACGATATAAAGAAATAAAACTCAAGTATTTTGATGACAAGTTTAAAGAAAAAACTCTCAGACTCTCTGGACTTGCGAGTGTCATTGTGCAGCATGAGATAGATCATCTCAACGGGGAGCTTTATATTGATAAACTTGTAAAATAAATGCACAGAAACATTCTCATTCTGTGACTCGGGGCCTTTGGTTTTGCAGTTGCAAAACACTTAGGAGAAAATAACCCTGAAACAAAAATTTTTGCCAGTGAAATAAATGCTGAAATTTTTACAAGTATTTCAGAGACGAGAAAACATCCCTATTTTTTTGATGGAGTGAAGCTCCCAGATAATATTGAGCTGGTAGCTTCTGCTCATGAAAAACTTCCCGAGATAGATATCATCATTTCTATCATTCCCTGTCAATTTGTAGGGAATGCCTTTTTTGAAATGAAAGAATACCTGAGATCATGAGTGACGATTCTCAATCTCTCAAAAGGAATTGATAATCAGAGTTTGCAAACGGTGAGTGAGAAGCTCAGTGACGTACTTAAAGGTGTAGATTATAGCTATGTCTATTTGGCAGGAGGCATGATAGCTGCAGAACTGGTAGAATGAAAACGACTCTGAGCTGATATTGTCATAGAAAATAGAGAAATATGAGAAGCACTCAAAAAATTATTTCAATCATCATCACTAGAAATTAATCTGAAAATTGGAAACACAAAAAACACAGAGCTCTACGCTGCTCTGAAAAATATAGTCGCTCTTATTTTGGGATATTATGAGTGAAAATGAGCAGGAGCGAGCACTCTTGGATATTATTTTTCAAACCTGCTTGTAGAAATAAAAAATATTATCTGACTTTTAGGCTGAGACAGAAATCTAGAGTTCACAGATTATGCACTTTCGTGAGATCTCATCGCAACCTGTTTTGGAGCGAGCCGAAATAGACTTCTTGGAAATATGCTCTGAGAATGAATGGATATTTCAAATGCGCTTGAAAGCCTAAAAAAACAAAATAAAATTGCAGAATGATATGAAACATTAAAATGAGTGTATCCTCTCACCAAAGGAAAAAAATGATTTGCTGAAATAAATAATTTTTGAGAAACATTTCTCATGTAAATACTATAAAAATTATGAACAAAACATATATTATATATCTTTGCATCTGTAGTTTTCTGCTATTGAGCTGCGCTGATTGATATAATCAGGAAAGAGAAGATGTAATACAAAATACATCTTCCAGTACGCAGCAAACGGTAACTCCAGAACTAGATGCAAGCAACAAAACTGCTCAGGAGCTCTGATACACAAAAACTGATATGATTCATCTCTCAGAAAGCTCATGAAGCTATCAGAGTACCGAAGTTTCGAGTGTACAATATTTTTGAAATAGTGCAATAGATGCTGCTATTATGAGAATTTGATATGATCTTGTATTAAATAATGGGGAAAGTTACAATGCTATGGTATACTTCAGAGGGACTAAAAATTTCACTCAGGAAGCATTTGAAACATATACAGACAAGTTTCTTCTCACTGATTTCGTAAATGTGTCTGCTACAGATGACGCTGTAAACTCAAAGTATCTATGATATGGTGATGCATACTCTATCGCTCATTCTCAAAAAAATCTCAAATGATATAATGTACAAGCTATTCCGCTATTTTGAAATGAAGGATTTTATTTTAGTGCACAATGGTGAAGCTGAGTTTCAAGTGATATTTTTTATGTGACTGCTCCTATATCAGAAAATAATTATTTCTCTGAGGTAGCTATACAGATTCTCGATACTACTGCCTATCTTAATGAAGACATACAAGAACTTATTCTTCAATATATAAATGGATTGTCACTCAGACCTTAATTCTCCACAATCTTTTAACATCAAAAATATTTCTAACTCGCGCTTAGAAGTATTTTTTTTATACTAAGCTTATATATTATAAGCTTTAAGCATGTTTATCGTAATTGATTGACTCGATGGCTCTGGAAAAGGAACGCAGACAAAACGTGTTGTTGCCGAACTAGAGAAATGAGGAAAAAAAGTTCTCCTGCTAGACTATCCAAGATATGGTGAAAATTCTGCCTATTTTGTAGAGAAATATCTCAATGGATGATATGGGAAGAATCTCAGCGCAAAAGCTGCCAGTATATTTTTTGCTCTTGATAGATTTGATGACAGTTTTAATTTCAAAGATAGTACTCATAACTATGACTATATCATTTCAAACAGATATGTCTCAGCCTCTATGATTCATATGTCTGGGAAGCTTGAAACTCACCAAGAACGCAAAGAATTCGTTCACTGGCTTGCTGAATTAGAGTTCTCTATATTTGGAATTCCGAAACCAGATAAAGTTCTCTTTCTGGATGTTCCCCCAGAGGTCAGTCAAAAATTGGTAGAAAATAAAGAAAAAAGAGAGTATATCAAAGATGGAAAAACAAAAGACTTACACGAATCTGATGAGCAGCACTTAATAAATGCCTACAGAGCAGCCAGCGAAGTAATCGAGCTCTTTCCAGATTGGGAAAAAATAGAATGCTGCGAGAACTGAGAGATTCTCCCAAAAGAAATAATTACACAAAAAATACTTACTAAAATACTATAAATATGGACTTTCGAGAATACGTAGAACTTGCTATTAGAACCGAATCACTCTACCCTGTTATTAATCCAAGTCATGAACAAACAAATATAAATGACAGCTTATTTCATTCGGCAATAGGAATTCAAACAGAAGTATGAGAAATATTTGAGGCTCTTTTTATTAAAGATTGAGAACTCGATACAGTAAATCTGAGAGAAGAGGTTGGAGATATTATGTGGTATATTGCCATTGCTTGTAAAAAGTTAGATTATTATGATATAGATTTCTGAGCATCATTTGATACTGAAAAATATGAAAACTATACAGAGTACGCCTACAGATTAAATTACCAATCTATTGAATTACTAGATAGTTTTAAAAAATCTCTCTTCTATAATAAGCCTCTAGATATCGCAGTAATGAAAGAGAGACTCCTAGAAATTTACAAACTTTGAGGAGCATTTGTAGAGCTACTTGGTGGTGATATCGTAAAAATATGTGAGATAAATATCAAAAAACTTCAAGCCAGATACCCAGAAAAATTTACAACTGAAAAAGCGGTAAACAGAGATTTACAAACAGAAAGAAAAATTCTAGAATCATAATACTTCTTAAAAACATTTTTCTATGAAACAATACTTAGATCTCCTGCGGGAAATTAAACAAGAGTGAGTTCACAAAGATGACCGAACTGGAACATGAGTTACAAGCGTCTTTGGAATGCAGGCGAAATATAATTTAGCTGATGGATTCCCGCTAGTTACGACGAAGAAAACATTTCTGAGAATTATTGTTATAGAACTCATCTGGCTCATAAGATGAGAAACGAATATTAAGTATCTCGTAGATAGAAACTGTCATATTTGGGATGAATGGCCTTTTCAAAACTATCTCGAAAAAAATCAGCTTACAGAGCAGTTCCCAAAATATTCTCAGGCATGGCAAGAAGAAAAAAACAACTTTATTAAAAAAATAGAAGAGCTTGATGCAAATGATCCTTTTGTCCTAAAATGGTGAGATCTAGGTCCTGTCTATGGACATCAATGGAGAAACTTTAATGGCGGACACTCTCACGCGTATAAAACACAAAATACTGATACCTCAAATATATGAGTTGACCAACTCAGAAATGTTATAGAAACGATTAAAAATAATCCGACAGACCGAAGAATTATCGTATCGGCTTGGAATCCTGCGCAAAAAGAGGATATGCTTCTTCCTCCCTGTCATGCTTTTTATCAATTCAATGTTGATACCACAAACAATATTCTCAATCTTCAACTCTACCAAAGAAGCGCTGATATATTTCTCTGAGTTCCATTTAATATCGCTTCGTACTCTATCCTCCTCATGATGATAGCAGAAATAACAGGACTCAAAGCTGGAACCTTTGTTCATACGCTCTGAGATGCCCACATCTATGACAATCATATTGATCAGGTAAATGAGCAGCTGAGTAGAGAACCGCTTCCACTTCCAGAGCTCAAGATTCATAAAAAATTAGAATCTCTTAAAGATATTGAAAATCTCGAATGGGAAGATTTTGAACTCATATGATACCAGTCTCATGGAGTTATCAAAGCTCCTGTTGCAGTGTAATAAAAAACTCACCAAAATTGGTGAGTTTTTTATTTTATATTTTTATTATTTCTGACTGCTTACCTCGTTTTGTAAGCTCATATCCTCCAAGATCGAGAGTTTTTGGTGAAAGGACAATTCTATTTGGTATTCCCCAGAGTTCACAGTCTCCAGCTTTTTGTCAGAATCCATCTTTTCGTCCCATCCTATCATCCAGAATCACTGATTCTCCTGCTGCCTCTAAATCTCCAGCTATTTTCTTGGCTGTCTCAATATTATCTTCTCACATCACAATAATATAATATGAATATGGAGCAATATTCTCAGGCCAAGCAATACCTGACTCAGTCATAAAATATTCTGCCATGACTCCCATCAGTCTGGAAACACCAATTCCATAACAGCCCATTTCGACATTATCTACCATTTTGTTATGTTCATCGAGATACGAAAGACCAAATGGTTTTGAGTATTTGTTTCCAAGGTGAAAAATATTTCAAACTTCTGAAGCTTTTTTAAAAGTAAGTTTTTCTCTAGGCACATTCGCTGAGATAAATCCTTCTTTCGGCTCGTTAAAATCAGCAAATTCGATAATATCTAAATCAGAAATATTTACATTTTTAGTAGATTTTGCAATACTATTTGCTCCTCAGAAGAAGTTTTTTACTGTTTTGAGAGACTCATCTGCATAAAAATCTACCTCGAGATGTGAATCTTTCAATGGAGAAATAAATCCCCTTACGGTTCAGAGATTCTCTAAATCCTCTTCACTGGCAAGCATGAAGGTATCATCGTATTTTGTACGAATAAATTTTCCAAGCTTAATTTCATTGATATCTAAATCTCATCTCAGAGCAACTCCTATAAATTTCTGAGAGTTTTCAAGTTTATAAATAACGGTCTTGAGCATCTGCCAATCTGGAGCGTCAAAATATTTCTTCATTTTTTCCATATTCACAATTTCAGGAACGGAATCAATATACTCCATAGCCTTCTCTTCTACATCTACATTTTTATCATCTGGTACCCCAGAAGCAAGCTCTAGATTATAACAATATCATGAAGAGTCTGAAACAATGATATCTTCCCCAACTGAGAGATAGGTTTGAAATTCATGCGAGTTCTTATCAGATATAGCTCCTCCATCAGCGTCAGCAATAACTGTATCTTCTCAGAGTCAGAGTCTTGTAAATACTCTCATATATACATCTTTTACTTCTTCATAAAAGACTTCAAAATCTGCTATATCTTTATGAAATGAGTAGGCATCTTTCATGATAAATTCTCTTCCTCTGAGAAGTCCTGATTTTGCCCTCTTTTCGTTTCGAAATTTCTTTTGGATATGATAAACACACGTTGGGAGATCTTTATAGGATTGGATAAATTCTCCTAAAATTGGGGTCACATTTTCTTCATTGGTTGGTGCAATTCTATACTCAGTATTTCCATGACCAGGAACTTTAAAATATTCAGGTATTTCCCATCTATGTGTCGTTTCCCAGTATTCTCTTGGTGTGAGTATCGTCATGAGCATTTCATGATACCCAGCAGCATCCATCTCTTCACGAATCACCTGCTCTATATTTCTAAGAACTCTAAATCAAATTGGCAAAAATTCATACGCTCAAGCCATAGCTTGACGTATATATCCTCCTTGTAATAAGAGACTTGTTGATCTGTTATCACTTACCTTTGGCGCTGACTTAAGGGTATTAAATGGGAAGTTTGAGAGTTGTAGCATAGTTAGGTTCATTAATTATTATTTTTATATTTTTCTATTCTCAGATGTCCTGCTTGTTTTGATTTTCATTTCATTTTCCATCTTCAATTTTCTCAGAGATACAATCCATTCGCTTGCAGAGATAATATATCGCATATTTTATTCTGGCAAATTTCCTTCATGTCAGATATGCTGTATCACATATCTGAAAGAAAACAAATTCAAGTTTCATCGAGTCTGTCTAGATATATTTTATTGGTCCCATAGTAATTATTATTGTAAGAATATAAAGTCAAAAAAATCCCCCCTATATAGCAGGAGAGATTTTTGATTTTTACGTCAGAAACATTACCCTACTATATAGAAGGGTTTAGGGGTTGCAGGTTCCTGTTCTGTTGTTTGTTCATAACGTTATGATATTCTCAATCACTGTTTTGTCAAAAAGTTAGATAAAATATCACTATATTTAAACAAAATTTCATTATTTCTATTTATATAATACAAATCCAATCGCGGTATTATTCGCTGGCAAGTACTCGTATGGGGATGCATATAAAAATGTATTATCTTCAACGAGCTCAAATCATCAAGCTGGGTTGATACTTATTGTGTTTGGACTCCACCAACCATGAAATACAGATGTTGTTAAGCATTGAGATAGCACGTATCATGAAGCATTGTTTCATTGATAAATTCTTGTTTGTCAAGAAAAAGATAAATCCCAAAAAAATTGATCTCCATCACTTACATTTAAATATATTCTTCATTTTCGGTTCGTTCCATTCACACAATATAGCATTATAGTAGATATGCCTAAACCAGAAGGCACTGTAAATGTTCCTGATAGAACTCCATTTCATGCTAAAGTCCCTGAGGTTCCACTCGTTGATCTTCTTTGTGAAAAAATACCTACTGCTTTTTTTGAGAGTGACTTGTTATCTACATACCCTTTTGTAGCAACGGTATCTGCTGCATCTGTAGATACTGTTTGAGACCTCATTCTGATTTTCCCATTTACATCTAATCTTTGTGTCGGCGTATCCGTACTTATTCATATATTTCAGTTTGACACACCGTAAATTCTATTTCATATAGATATTTGATTTGATCCACTTGGATTTGGAACTCTCGAATATGCTCACAGAGCAATATTATTTCATCAAGTTGTATTGAGTGTTCCAGCACCAAGTCAAATAAAGGTATTTTGATTTCCAGTTGTGTTATCTGATCCAGAAAATAATCAAACAAAGGTGTTATTATATCCCGTTGTATTTGCAAATCATGATCTTTGTCAAAGTGCTATATTATTTGATCCAGATGTAATATTGTATCATGAATAATGTCATAAAAACATATTATGTCCTATTCATGTTCCATCATCATTTCAATTTCAAGATTTTCATGCTCGTGGTCATACGAGTGAAACTCCTGCAATTGAACGAACGATTGTATTATCACGTATATCTATATCACTTATTGAATAGTTTTCAATTTCAGTACTATCGATAGTATTATCTTGAATGAAATCTCAACTTTCTCATTTTCTTATATACCTTGCGTCGTTGTATCAAACATCTCATACATCATCAAGGGTATTTGGGTCTGTAGAAATTGAAATCCTCCCATTCACACTGAGTCTCTCATTTGGATTAGGTGTCCCTATACCTACATTTCACGCATATACTGCCTCCGAT